>ERZ1026876.626-NODE-626-length-20298-cov-8.923826_pt1 | contig 20298 bp, 10 predicted proteins | sample MGYA00380168_ERZ1026876 | MGnify/ENA primary metagenome ERZ1026876 (study PRJEB33269, sample SAMEA4719804) | human gut metagenome | biome: human-associated habitat; feature: organic feature; material: feces | place: Cameroon | collected 2013-10 ... | reverse complement strand
AGGTGGTATACTTTTTAATTATTAGGGGTGGTACACTTTTAAGTTAGAATCTACACTATAAATTCTGATTTGCGGCTTGAAATATAGTTTTCAAGCTTTTCAATCTCTTGTTCTCTGCCTATAATATTCTCCTTCATATTTATCTCATATTAGTGAAACCTGTCGCAAAGTTACAAAAAATACGAGATTACGACAACTTTTAAACGAGAAATCTGTCGTAATCTCGATAAGAAAGTGAGATTACGACAGATTTTCATGAATTTTCTCTATTTAATTACTTATCTACTGTAGAAGAAACATTGTTCTTCTCATAATAAGCCTTGTATTCATCGCCACCATATTTCAAGCCGAGGTCTTCGCCTGCAATGCCATCGCAGAAGCCCTTGTAAGCCCACTTGCGCTTGTAGTCCTTGTCGAAGAGATTAGGTACCTGACCCTTGAGCCAGTACTCATGCTCCGCCTCGTTGTCTGATAAACTCCAGATGGTGATACCGCTCTGCTGAGCCTCTGGCACATTCGCCTTGTAACTCTCCATGATCATGCGGTAGGCATCGCTCTGAGCCTTATACTGATTGCTGGATGGAGAGCCTGTGCCGAGAGAAAGGTCAAGCTCTGTGACACGTACCAACTTGCCTGTGGCTGCCATCGTCTGGAACATGGCATCTACCTGTGCCTTGAGTGCCGCGATGTTGGCGGCATTCTTTTCTGTATCGTCGCTGCAATTGAGTGTGACGTGCATCTGTGTTCCGATACCATCCACGATAGGAGAGCCGTTCTTCTGATCAATGTCTTTGATGAAGTTGATGAGCGCCTCGAGTTTCTTAGGAGAGGTTTCCAGATTGTAGTCATTCACGAAGAGCTTGGTTTCTGCTGGCAAATATCTGCGAGCTAACTGGAATGCCTTGACAGGGTAATCCTTCACGTAATAGCCCCAGTACCAGTGATTGTCGCCCCAATTCAAGGTCAATCCGTCTGCGACTGATTCTTCTGGAGCTTTATCCTCATCCACACCGAAGATGCCTTCGTCAATGCCGCGGCGACCATTGCTGCCGTCAGCGATAGGTTCGTTGATGACATCGTAGCCGTAAGGAACGACATTCTTCTCCTTCAGGTGATTAGCCACGCCGCTAACCCATGCTTCCATCGCACCTTCCAGGGCTGCCTGCTTCTCGGCTGGAGTCTTCAGTACATAGTACATCTTGCTGCCTGCACGGGTCTTGGCGCGATGAGCACGGAAGATGGTTTGCTTGGCACCTGCTGCTGTGCTCTGGTCTTTGGCAAGACCGAACTTGATGTTGTCGATATAGTAAGTGGCGCCTACCTTACCGAAGTTGAGGATGATGCGGTTGGCATCGTCATAGGCAGGAGTGAATTCGTATTCACATTTCTGCCAGTCGGTACCGATAGTGAAATCATGATAACCTCCTTGTGAACTATAAGTTGAACTGTTCTGGTACTGGAACTGGAGGGTGCCCGATGCTGATGAAGACTTGGCATAGAACTGGATGATATACTTTTTGCCTTCTTGCAATGGGGTATCGAAAGTATAAGCACACTGGGCTTCCCAAGCATTACCATCGCCCTTGTTCTTTAATGCCAGTCCGTAACTATCCTTGTAGCCTTTGCCTTCTGCAGCCTCGCTTGATTCGCAGTTGCTTCCCCAAGCACCCCAATTGCCTTTGGTTCCGCCTTCGAAATCGTATGAATCGCCAGCCAGTACATTGTCCATAGGATCTACTTCCTTGACGCCGAACTCTATATTGTCGATATAGAATGTACCTGCTACCTTACCGAAGTTGATGAGGATACGGTTCAGGTCTTCCTTGGTGCAGGTATAGTCGTATTCACAGGTGGTCCAATCTGTACCAACGGCAAAGGAATGATAACCTTCTCCTGCGTATGTCTTGCTGTTCTGTGTGGCAAACTGCAATACCTCACCGGCAACTGATGACTTTGCCTGGAAACGGATGGTGTAGGTCTTGCCAACTTCCAGAATGCCATCCAGGTCTTGAGCGCATTGGGCTACATAGTAGTCGGAGCCATCTTTAGGATTGACGAGTTTCAAACCATAGCTTCCGTCTTTCGCCGCTTCTTGGCATACTTCCGATTTGCTGTCGTTACCCCATGAACCCCAGCCGGAGTTGGTACCGCTTTCGAAATCACCATTCTTGATGATGGTCTTGATGTCGCTGGTGCTTTCTATCACCAGGGTAGGAGCGATGAGTGACTTCAGATAGCTCTGATTCTGCTGGGTGTGCCAGAAGAAGTTGTGACCGTAAAGCTTCATATTGCCATCCAATGCAGCAAGGAGTTTATCGACGGTAGTGAAGTTCAAAGCACCGCTGTTGCCCATGATGGCATCGTTCTTCATCGCATTTCCTGGCGTGAAGAGCTGATAGTTGGCATTAGCCAGATCGCCTTCGCCATTCTCGTTGTTGACATACATATCGGCACCACATCCGATACCGATGAGCATATTAGGAACATACTGCTGGGCATAATCCTTGATATTATCGTAGTTGGCGATGACCTCCTTTACTGCGAGTGGAATCTCGGAAGAGGTAACGCCTTGCTTGTCGCTGCCCCACTGCATGATCTGGTCGTCGCAACCAGTGAGTAGCATCGCTGATGCTACTACTGGTATCATGATTCTATTGATTTTCATCATTCTTTCTTTTTAAAAGATTAATAATTTTGAGCCGTTTTATCTGATATCCGAATAGGATTAGAAATCGGAAACGGTAACGGCTGTTATTGGCACGATGCGGAAGTTGTCCAGGTAAATCTTCTGGTTGAAGTTCATGGCTGGATAATCTGCATCTTCCAAATCTGTATTCCACTTCAAGTCTGGGTTGCAGAACAGAATTCCGAAGTTCTTGTAGCTTCCACCATTTTTGTCGTCGATGACATTCTGGAATGTCCATGCTATTTCGTTGTTGGTGTATCTGCCAATCTCAGAGAGTGGGATGGTGATGGTCTGCCATCTTTCGCCAGTAGTGAAGGCTTGGGTCTTGCCGGTCTTGCGGTCGAGCCATGGAACCCAGGCATAGCCCTGGTTCAGATAATCCTCGTTATACTGGGTGCAGGCCGAACCGTATCCATAGTTGGAGAGGTTGTTCTGCAGGGTGAATTCTATCTGTCCGGTTAACTCCCATGGTTCCGGACAATACACATCAAACTGCAATGCCACAGAATCTGCCGGGGTTGTGCCAGGGATGAATTGGGTCATGCGGTTCCAGTCATCGTCAGCATTGTCATTGCCGGCAGTCCAGAACCCCTTGATGTTAGCTACGCCTGCCTTTACTCCGTCTGGATTATCTGCGAGATAACTTTCAGGAATGATCTGAATAACCTTGCCACGCCCTGAGTTCAAAGGGTCGTCCACCAGATCATCTGCAGAGAAGGTGGCACTCCATCCGCCCTGTGCTCCCTTGCCATCAAAGTTGATGACATAGCAGTCGTTGTTGTTGAAGTAAGCTGGTGAGATGGCTGTGCCATTGGCTCCCTCAGTGGTGATGCTTCCGCTGACAGCAGCCACGCCCGATGGCATGGTGAAGCTTACCCATTCGCCTTCTTCCTCGTCGTTGACGATGCCATCGCTTACCTCTGTGCCATCAGGAAGGGTAATCTTGGTGGTTCCATCGAGGTTGGCTCCTGTTATCTTCACGGTCTCACCCGCCATAGGCAGGGTGTTGTCGATGCCCGAGATGCTAGGAGCTGCGGCACGGATGGTGAACTGATGAACGGTCTGGGTGTTGTCCTTTACGAAGGTGATGGTGTTGCGCACACTCTCGTCGGCCTTTGCCACAGGGGTCTTGCTGTTGAGGGTTATCCAGATGTTGTTATCTGTCATCAGGGCATTGTTGAAATAGGTCTCGAATCCGTTTACGTAGATTTTCTTCAAGCCCTTGAAACCTGAACCTTCGATGCGCAGGGTCTGGCCGAGGCGAGCGAACTCTACCTCTCTGTCGTAGTTGCCATCTTCGGCATCGGTGGTCTCCAGGTAAATCTTGTTGATGGTCATGGTGGCAGACTGGTTGTTGTCATCGTCGTCGCTGCATGCGGTGAACGATGGCACGATTGCCAGCAGCATCAGGGGAATCAGTCCCTTGAGTGCTTTCTCCACCTTATTATATATATAACTTTTCATGACTTATTGGTTTTATCTGTTAATGTTATCTGTTTCGATACGCCGGCTGTGATTAGTTGAAGAGGGATTCCTCATCTACCTCACGCTCGCCAAACTGATACTTCACTGTCTTGATGTTGCCGTCTGCATCGGTCTTCAAGTTAGGGTTCTTGGTCTGGTCGGTATCTGCCATAGGCAAGGTAAGGCTCTTGGCGGTGGCTGTAGCCACACCATTTCCTGGTGCTACGTATTCCTTGCTCAGCTTATAGGTGTTGGTGCTGCTTTCAAAGTAGCTGGCATTGCGGTTCTGGCTGTTGCAATAGTTCACCACTTCCTGCTGCTGGTAGTAGCTGCGGCGCACGAGATAGTACCAGTATAGACCTTCGAAGGCAAACTCTACACGGTTTTCGTGGCGGAGATCCTCGTAACCTATCTTGCTCTTCTCTGGCATTCCGGCGCGCTTGCGGATGGCGTTGAAGTATTTCAGGGCTTCTGCATCTGTGGTATTCTCGCTGTTGCCGAGGATAGCCTCTGCATAGTTGAGGTAAACCTCAGCCAGGCGGAGCATATAGCTGTTGATGCCTGAATTGTTTGGCACGCTGAAGCCATTCACTTTCTTGGTACCGATGACATACTTCTTCACGTTGGCACCCTGAGAACCTGCGCTCTCGGTTACGCCGTAGATGTATGGATCGCTAGGGTCGGCACTCAGCTCTGGGTATTCCTCGCCATAGAAGGCGATGGAGTTGTGGCGGCGCTTGGTATCTACCACGCCCTTCTGTCCGAGGTTCTCATCGGTATAGTTTGAGAACTCTTCCCAGAGGTCGTAAGAGCAGTAGGTGGCTCCTCCCCATGCGTTGGTGTCGCCCACCATGGTGCTCCAAGCCAAGAATCGGGTCATGCTCTGAGCTGCACCTTTGGCACCATCGCCCTTCAGTGCCTGGAACTGGAACATTGCCTCGGCGTTGTTGTTGATGTTGCTGGCACTCCAGAGGTCATCATAATCGTCGAGTAGCTTGTAGTTACTTTCCTTGATAACCTTGAGGGCTGCCTTCTTGGCCAGGTTGAGATAGTACTCGTTGCGTGTACCACGGTTGAAATCGGTAGCCACGTTGCTGCCGTCGTAGGCTCCGCTGGTGGTCAAGCCTGCCATGCAGAGATAGAGTCGGCTCAACATGCCGTAGGCGGTATATTTGTTGACGCGCCCTGCCTGTCCCTGAGAAGCAGGAAGATGCTTGGCAGCATATTCCATGTCTCGGATGGCAAACTCGATGACATCTTCGCGTGGCTGTGCCGGTACTACGTAGTTGTTCACCATATCCGAGGTGTTCTCGTAGATGATGCCGCATCCCCAGAGGGTTCCGATGTACCAGTAGGCAAGACCACGCATGAAGCGTGCCTCTGCGATACCTTGTATCTTTGCGGTTTCGCTGACCGCTGCGGTGCACTTGGTCTTCAGGTTGTTGATGGTGTTGTTGCTCTGTGATACAACGGAGTAAAGTGAGCCCCATGCCTGAGTAAGACCTTGCGAGAGAGAGGTCTCCGTGAAGTTGGTGTAAGGGTAGATGTAATCTGAGTATTGTGCCGTGATGTTGTTGGCACGTCCATCACCCATACCATAGTAGAACTTATCGTTGAAGTCGTACCACACGTAGTTGTAGAGTGGGTAGGTGGCTGTAGCCACTGCCGCATCTGAGTCGTAGTAGTTGTCTGGCCCCAACTGATATGAGTTCTTTTGCTTGAGGAAGTCTTCCGCACAACTGCTGAACGAAAGGATTCCTGCCAAAGCTGCTGTATATAATAATATCTTTTTCATGTTTTGATTCTCCTTCTTATCATTAGAATGTTACGTTCAAGCCAAAGGTGTAGATGCGTGGTGAAGGATAGCGGCCGTAGTCGATTCCGTTCATCAGGGCATTTCCCCAAAGGCTACCTACTTCTGGATCGTATCCCTTGTACTTGCTCCAGGTGTGTACGTTCTGCAGGTTGCAATATACCTTCACATTGGTAAGATAGATGTTCTTGAGCCAGGTGCGAGGCAATGTATAAGAGAGTGAGATGTTCTGCAGGCGGATGTAGGAACCATCTTCTACGAACGCATCGCTCACACGGTTGTTGGCATTGCTGCCGCTGGCTGTGTAGAGGCGAGGCTGAATGGTCTCCGGGTTCGTAACATGATAGTTGCGGTAGTCATCCGGACCATTAGGATCTATCTTCTCAACACGGGCATAGTTGAGTACGCTCTTCAGGAGGTTAGAGGTAGAACCTGAAACTTCCAGGCTTCGGCGACCATAGTTGAGAATCTTGTTTCCGTAGGAACCGCTGAACTGGATGGTCAGGTCGATGCCCTTATAAGAGAAGGTGTTTCCGAATCCCCAGGTAAACTTAGGCTCCGGGTTGCCGATGAAGGTCTGGTCGTCGTTGTTGATGACGCCATCGCCATTGCGGTCTTCGAAGATATAGTCTCCAATCCAGGTTCCGCTCTGGGCTATCTTGCTTCCTTCCGGAATTGCCACCTGCTTCACGTTGCCATCCTTGTCTTTATAATAGAAGTCTTCCGGCTTGTCGAAACGGCCGATTACCTTGTAGCCCCAGAACTGTCCGATAGGCTGACCTACGATGGTATTGGTAACAGTGGCTGTCTCGGAACCAATCTGGAGTTGCTGAGGAAGTGTACCTGTGGCAGTATCCAGAGAAACCACCTTATTGCGGTTCAGGGAGAGTACGGCATTGCTGCGCCATGAGAAACCTTTTGACTCGATATTATCTGTGTTCAAAGTGAATTCCACACCTGTATTGCGTAAACTTCCGATGTTACCCCAAGGGTTGCTGGCTACACCATAGCCTGAACCGGCACCGGAACCCAGGAAGGCTGGAAGGTCGAGCTTCAGGAGCAGATCCTTGGTTTTCTTGTAGTACCAGTCGGCGATGAATTCGATGCGACCATTGAAAAGACTGAGGTCGATACCTACGTTAGTAGAGTAGGTTGTCTCCCATTTCAGGTTAGGATTGGCATTGTTGGCATTCAGTACACCTACACCCCAAGGTGTAGTGTAAGTAGCGAGCAGGGCGGTATATGCCCAGTCTTCTACGTTCTGGTTACCAGTGGCGCCCCATCCTAAACGGAGTTTCAGGTTGCTGATTACCTTGTTGTCTTTCAGGAATGCCTCGTTACTGGCACGCCAAGCTAAGGCTGCTGATGGGAACCAGCCCCAGCGATGACCTTCTGCAAACTTAGAGCTACCATCGCGACGAAGAGTGGCAGTCAGGAGATAGCGATCATCGTAGCTGTAGAAGGCGCGTCCAAAGTATGAAAATAGGGCTGTATTGTTCTGATAACCTGTTGCTCGGCTGTCTGCATAACTACCTGCAGAGATGTCGGTGGCACTGTTGGAGAGGTAACCTGTGGTGGTACCTACCTGGTTTTCCCAATGATTGTGGCTCATCTCTTGACCTACCATTACATTCATGTTGTGCTTGCCGATTGTATTGGCGTATGTCAGGATGTTGCGCCATGACCAGTACTTGGAGTTACTCTTGGTCCATTGACCAGAGCGAACATCGTTGGTCTTCACTCCAAACTTATAATCTGGCTGATAATAATAGTAGTTGTTGAAGTTGTAATCAGCCGAAAGCTCGGTCTTGAAAGTCAAGCCCTTGATGAGGGTGGCTTCCAGATAAGTGTTCACGCGGAAGTTGGTCTTCTTGTTGTGATTGTCGGTAATCTCAGCAAGAGCCACAGGGTTGTCTGGCATCCACTGGTCGTCAGGACCATCATATCCGCCTTCTGCATTATGCACGGCTACTGAAGGCTGAGATGTCAGTGCTGTCATTATAATATTATAGGTGGAAGAAGTCTGCTGCTTGCTGTCAGCCAGAGAGAAGTTAATGCCTCCCTTGAGCCACTTCTTGATTTGGGCGTCGATGTTGCCACGGAGAGTCTGACGCTTGAAACCTGAACCGATGGCGATACCATCCTGGTCGAGATAACCGGCGCTGATGGCGTAGGTGATGTCCTTGTTACCGCCGCTCATGCTTACGTTGTGGCTGGTCATGAGTGCCTTTCGGTAAAGCTCATCCTGCCAGTCGGTACCATCGCCCATCAGGTCGCCACGTACCCAAAGGCTGGATGCCGGCTTGATGTTGGCATCGGTGATGTCTTTATAATGTGTAGCGTATTCCCGGAGATTCATCACATCGAGTTTGCCAGGCATCGCCTGCCATCCTACGTAACCATCGTAGGTGATGTTAGCCTCACCACTCTGACCACGCTTGGTGGTAATCATGATGACGCCATTGGATGCACGGGAACCGTAGATAGCGGTGGCAGAGGCATCCTTCAGGATGTCCATGCTTACGATATCCGATGGGTTGATAAGGGAAAGAGGATTGGAATTGCCATCGTCGCCGCCAGCAGAATCGATGATGACACCGTCGATTACGAAGATAGGCTGTGATGTTGCGTTAAGAGAGTTCGTACCACGGATGCGGATGGTATTACTACCACCAGGGGTACCTGTGTTCGCCTGAATCTGTACACCGGCAGCTCGACCCTGTAGAACCTGGTCGATACTGGTGGCTATAGACTTTTCGATAGCTTTTTCTCCTACTGATGCTACAGAACCTGTCAAATCGGCACGCTTCATCTGACCGTAGCCAACAACGACCACCTCATTGAGAAGTTCTGCATCTTGCAAAAGTGTAACGTCAAGATGTCCTGCACCAACTTTTACTTCTTTGTTTTTATAACCCAAATAGGAAATTTGCAAGGTTGCACCTTTAGGGGCGTTGATGCTGAAATTTCCATCAAGGTCAGTAACAGCTGCCACATTAGGTGAACCCTTCACACGAATAGTAGCTCCGATGACAGGTCCGTCATCACCAACTACAGTACCCTTGACAGAATTGCCTTGTGCCATAGCTCCCATAGGAGCCAATGATAATGCCAAAGACAAAGCAAGAGACTTCATAGCAATACTTGCATGTTTCATGATTAATTGGTTTTTAATTTCTGGTTTATTTTACAATTCTGCTGCAAATTTAGGAAAAAAAACAAAAAGTATAATTTAATTATGTGTCATCGGTGTTTGTGTATGTCTCATTACTTTTTTATTTGCTACCTATAATGAAAACAGAAAAACATTTTATACATAAAAAAAGGTGAAGGGTATATAATGTTTCCTTCACCATTGGTTTTTGTATTCTTAATGACTGAATACAAAAAGTAATCGATTTCAATATTCATATAGTTTGATATGTAGTATCTTGTATTCTCCACAAGAAATTCGGGCATGCCTACCTTGATGGTCCTGATCGCCATTGTCTCGGCGGATGTATCGTAATTCTCCGTTTTCATCGACATTGACCTGATCTACATAACCGATACCGATGCGTTTCCCCTTGAATGATGGCTGCGATTTTCTGTCTTTGTTTTCTCTTCCATGATCCACGAAGCCGTCTTCACCTAATTTCTTCTCTTCGGATTGTAGCCTTTCTGTGTTCTTCTGGAAAACAGTAACGATTCCGTTGCCTGCAATAAGATATTCCATAGGAGCAAGTTTGATGATAAGTCCGCCACCTTCTGGCCATTTGCTTCCATCTGTAGCTCGGGCATCCCATGGTAATGTGAAATAATGGCGACAGATGATGCTGATGCCTCCGTCCTCTATAATTCGTTCCTTATCTTGCTGGTCGAAGAGTAATCCCCAAATCTTTCCCTTTCCTTGATTTGCCAAAAGAATTGGTGAGAGCTGATGAAGCATCCTGTATGCTTTATGAATCTCGTTTCTTGTCTTGTAGTCAGCCTGATTAAGAGCAAAAGGGCTAAAACTGATAGCATCTGTCTCGCCAAAAGTATAGATGGCTTTGGCACCGCTGTTCTTGTCGCACTTTACTTCTGGTGTAAAGAATGGATTGTCTGCACGCTTGTATTGGCTGACCCATTCTTTATATCCACTATCGTATATGTCTGGAGCATAGATGTCAATACTTGGTGCTGCAGCCTTCCATATATTAATAAGGTGGGCGAGAGGACCAGCCGACGGATATTCGCCGGGTTTTCGGCCTCGGCTATTCATGGCAGCATTTACGTACATAGGAATATTGTGAATGGCTTTTCCTGCTGCAACGATTTCTTCTACGTATTTGGCATAATGGTAAGCTTGAAACTTTTCGTCTGCATAACAGTCTGTACCGAATACTTCTGCCCAAGTACCCTTCTTGTTCAATTTCAAAGCTTTGATAAGTGCGGCAGGTACTGTCTGTCGGTATGCTTTCTGGGCAAGTGGTGAATGGTCTCGTGCACTTTCCAACATTCCGATTTCGTTCTCCACCTGCATCATGATGATCGTGTTTTCTTTTTCATCAATCCATCTGATGTGTTTCATTAGTTCGCAAAAAGCTCGTTTGTCAGCCTGAAGAAGTTCATTGCTAAAGGCCGAGCAGATTTCCAGAGGCTTTCCATTTTCAGTTAGTATACGTGGAAATCGCCTGGTGTTTTCTTTTACCCATAACGGAGCATAGCAACTCATGGAATTTTTCCATGCTCCAAACCACAAGAAGATGATTTTCATATCATATTTTCTTGCAGTAGCTGTAATGCTGTCAACGAGCGCAAAGTCGTATTTACCTTCTTCTGGCTCTATAAATTCCCAATAAGCGGGTACAAATACAGAATTGGTGCCACTATTTTTCATCTTTTTTAAAGCAATCTTGATGTCATCAGGGTGGGTTGCAGCTGAGTTGCTGAGCTCACCTGCCAACAGAAGCATCGGTTTTCCGTTTACAACTAATTGCATGGTTGTCCCCTGCTTTTGCAATCTTACGCCTGCTTGTAATTGAAAGCAACAGGCAAAAGCGAGGAAGAACAAAACTGTCATCTTGCATATCCGGGTAGTCTGATGTTGAGGCTTCAGACAGTTCTTTATCATGCTGATGTCTTGATACTTATTCATAAATATTCATTTTAGAAAAGGTTTGAAAATATTTGAGGCATACGTCACGCCATTCTTTGGCATTGGCAAGTTGTACATTCAGTAGGGAATCAGTCATTTCCCATTCTGTGATGTGATCTTTCATATATTCCTTTGTACTTGTATGCCAATAATCACGGTAAGTTTCCACCATGCTTACTCCCATATTGTATCTCATGCAGAGTTCTTCCCATAATGTACTTCCAGATTTCATCCGATAGTTCCAGGGTACATGGTGAAACCATAGCAGATATTCTTCTGGGCAAGTTGCAAGATTGTCATAGAGACTACGGTATGGCTCAGGGTATTGTCCTACAGCATCAGTTCCGTCAGATGAACGGTTGAAACCGATTCCGTTGCTATCTGCCTGATGATAATAAACCGGGCACCATTCCAGAGGATATTCGGCCTTGAAACCATCAGGTTCTGGCCCATAGTGATGGTCGAATTTGAATATGTGGTGCAAGCCGAGTGGCATCATGTAGTTGACACAGGCTTCTCGTGATGTCAGCATCATCATTTCTACTGGTTTTGTGAATCTTTCATCCTTACATCCGTAGGTCAGTATCAGCCATTCGTGGGCGATTTCTTCCGATGAAATCGATGGATTCCATGCCAAACGTCCAAAGGCATACCAATTGGCTTGAGAGAAAGGATGACCGCACCAATTGGCATCGTCTCCTATATTAGAAACGCCTGCAATACCCTTTAACTTGTCTGGACTGACAAAGCGGAAGAACTCCTTCCACATAGGTGCCAGGTAAACAAGGTGCTTGGACTGCCCGAGATATTCCTGGGTAATCTGTAATTCTGCAATCTGAGGGGTTTGATGGATATTGTCGAAGATGGGTGCGTATGGCTCACGAGGTTGAAAGTCAAGCGGACCATTCTTTGATTGCAGGATGACGTTATCGCGAAATTTACCATCTTGATGTTTGAATTCGCTTACAGCTTGTTTTACTCTGTCTTCTCCCTTGTGATTGGCACCATATACAAAACTTCTCCACATCACGATTCCACCAAACGGTTTCAGTGCATCAGCAAGCATATTGGCGCCATCGGCATGACTTCTGTGATAGTCGCCTGGTCCTGGTTGTCCCTCTGAATTGGCTTTGACGAGAAAACCGCCGAAGTCAGGAATAGATGCATAGATTTCCTTGGCTTTCTTTTTCCACCAGAGTTGTACTTTCTTGTCTAATGGATCGGCTGTCTTCGTGTAACCAAGAGCCATTGGTGAGGCGAAGTTGATACTGAGATATACCCGGATGCCGTATGGACGGAAAATATCTGCGATAACTTTTACTTTATGAAGGTATTCCGCAGTCATCATTTGGGGTGAAGCATTCACATTGTTAAGTACAGCGCCATTAATGCCGATGGATGCATTGGAGCGGGCATAGGTGATGAGGCGGTTACGTAAGTCCTTACTGATATTCTTGAATTCACCGGCTTTATCTAATATGATTTCATCCCATTTCCAAATACTTTTTCCTGCATAGCCGCGCTCAATGCTGCCATCAAGATTATCCCAATGGTTGAGTATTCGCAAGTTTACGGCAGGCTTTTCTGTCTTGGAAAGATGAGAAAGATTGCCAGTCTCTTGTAGGCGTAGTAAATCATAGGCACCATAGAGAATACCAATGGAACTGCTGGCTGTGATACTGGAATCTGTCAGCATATAGCCTTCGCCAAGGTTGAGAAGTGGGTCAATTCTGATGCTTACTTCTTTGCCCTTGTAGTATTTGGTGAGTTCGTCTTTGGCAATGGTAAGGGTCGCATCCTTGTCTGTCATTCCTTTTACCAAACAGGTGTTGTAGCCTTGTTTATTTAACCAAAGCATAGAGCCATCGCTTGTTTTCTGGGAAGACTCCTGGGCATTTGTTGTTAGAGCAAACGCAAATGCAAGTGATAAAATAAGGTATTTCTTCATATTTGCAACTACTTAGATTGTTGAAGTTTAATAAGTTTGCTGCAAAAATACGAAAAAATACCTTATCTGTTATGTGTAACCGCTTATTTTTCATTTCTTTTTGTTTCAGCATATTCAGATGGTGACATGCCGAAGTGTTTTTTGAAGATAGTGGAAAAGTGGGTCTGGTTGTTGAAACCTACAGAGTATGCCACTTGTGTGAAGTTGATCTTGTCTTCTTCAATAAGGCGGGCGGCTTGCTCCAATCTTAGATTTCTAATGAATTCACCGGTAGAAATACCCGTAATTTCTTTCATTTTTCGATGTAGTTGTGCACGACTGATACCAGCTTTTTCTGTTAACTTCTCGACATTGAAGTCTGGGTCCGTAAGATTTTCGTTGATGCACTTCATGATTCGTTCCATCAATGCATCGTTGTTTCCCTTAACCTCTATTTTTTCTATTTTCTCTTTTTGTCCCATGGCTCCTGTGTATTTACCTCGTAGTCTGCGGACATTATCCACAAGATTGTCTATGAGAATATGTAGTTCTTCCATGTTGAAAGGCTTGGCGAGAAAAGCATCTGCGCCTTTTTTCAAACCTTCCAGTCTGAAATCTATTTCGCTTTTAGAAGTGAGCAGAATCACCGGAATGTCGCTTATATTCGAGTTCCCCTTGATGTTTTTGAGCATGGTGATACCATCCATTACAGGCATCATGACATCACTGATAACCAAATCGTATTTCCCAGTGAGCAGAAGCTTCAGTCCTTCTTTTCCGTTTTGAGCATAGCCGAAATGATACCATTCGCTCAGTTCTGCTTGAACATATTGTGCTATTTCTTCGTCATCATCTACAATGAGTATGTTGAAATTCTTGCTGGCTTGTTTCTTCTTGCTGTTTTCTGTTGCATTTGTCTTTTCTACATCCATCAGTATTTCCTCTGGTTTCAAGTGCTCTTTTCCCAAAGGAATACTGATTTCAAGGCAAGCTCCCTTGGTTCCATCAGTACGGTTATATGCCCTGATAGTACCTCCATGCATCTGAGTGATTGCTCGACTGAGGTTTAGACCGATGCCAGTTCCCTCGATATGCAAGTCGCAGGTGTTCTTGCCTTGATAGAATCGTTCAAAGAGGCGTTCGGTCTTCTCTTCCTTGAAGCCGATTCCTGTATCTGATATCTTAATGATGGCATTTTGATCCTTTCTACCCAAAGTAATGGAAATATCACCATTATCAAAGGTATATTTCATGGCATTTGATAGCAAGTTACTGATTACTTTGTCAAAATTGATACGGTCTATCCACACCATCAACGGTTTTCCTTCTATACTTTCTTCTTCTTTGAGTGAGATTGTGATTCCCCGCTCTTTGGCATTAAAAGTATATAGAGAAATGATACCTTTGATGAATTCATGTATATTTGTCTCTTGACAGTGCAGTTTCATCTGCTTCTTATCTATCTTGCGCTCATCCAAAATCTGGTTGACTAATAAAAGTAACCTTTGGGCATTTCTGTCGATAGTTTCTATATCTTGTTTGCTCTCTGCGTCGGCAAGACGGTTCTTGAGTTTATTGAGAGGTCCCATAATGAGAGTTAGTGGGGAACGTATATCATGAGTTGCATTGATAAGAAATTGCATCTTGGTTTCGTCCAGTTCTGCTTTCCTGCGCCGTTCATATGTATATATGATGTAGGAGGCTAAAGACAGGAATATCAATATATATGTAATGTAGGCTAATGTGGTTGCATACCATGGATCTTTGACAACAATGGTGATGTTTGTCGTATTCTTGGAATAAATTCCATTGCTGGCGACTCTCACTTCTATCTGATATTTTCCTGGATTCAACTTGTTGAAAGGAATGGCATTGATGCCCTCGTTTGTAGAGTTCCATTTTCCTCCATTAATGCGGTATTGAAAACAGAGGTTATCGGTGTTCCTGTAGTTTAGTAAAGAGAATTCGAGGGTAAACGAATTTTGGGAGTAAGGAATGGAGAAATGATCGGTCTGACAGTACACCGCTTTTCCATCTACTATCATATTCGTAAGATGAGGAGTTCCTAATAAAATCTTGTTGGTTTTAATGTTCTCTGGATAAAAAACCGTGATTCCATCGCTTGCTCCGAACGCTATGAGGTCGTTGTCAGTATGCATGGATGAGCCTAAGACATATTCCTTGGTATTTAGTCCATTACCATTAATATGCCCGATGAATTGGCTGTTTTTTGAATCGTACTGCCAAATTCCTTGTGTTGTACTAACCCAATAATCACCCTTTTTGTCTTTTATGATACTGCAAATCTGTTTTCCCTTCAGTTTTTCAGAATGAGGGAAAGGATTGGTCTGACGGGTACTTTTATTAAACAAATATAAGCCTTCTTCTGTGCCGATGATGATTTCACCGTTTTTCCCTTCGCAGATAGCATTAGCCTGATGGTTTTTGAGAATGACGTTTGTACCATAATCCTTGTAGCTAAGTGTTCGTGTATTTAGACAGGATACTCCATTTGATGTTCCTATCCAAAGATGACCTGTATGATCCAGTTTCATACTACGTATCCAGTCATTGCACAGTTGTCCTAAATGGCTATTCTGTTGCATGTTTAGTACCTTAACTTTTCCACACTCTACATTATATATATATAGACCTTTGCTGTAAACGGATATATACAGGTTTCCCAGATTGTCGTCTGTCATACAGTAAATACCTGCACTTGTAAATGTTAGTTTTTGTGCATAAATGCCAGTATATGGATTATAGCTGTATAGAGCGTTTCCGTTGCTCACCCAGTAATTGCCTTTATGGTCCTTGTATATGATACATGTTCCGGCTGGTGATTGGGGATGGGCAATGATCTTACCTGTAGTATCAAAACAATAGATGCCGCTGTTCTGTACGCTGCACCATGTTTCTCCATTGGTTCCTGGGGCAATAGAGGAAACACAACTTCCTATAGCATAATTTTGTGCAGAGAAACTCCAGAAGTTGAATGCTTGTTGACGTTGGTTGAGAAGGTATAGACCTTTTTTGTAGCAACCAATCCAAAGATTATTATCTTTATCTTCGATGATATCGTTGACAAAGGCTGTGCTCAAATCAAAGTTGATGTTATTATTCTCCAGTTGTTCCAACATGTTGCTCCCTTTCCGGATAAATAATGCTCCATGTTCAGAGGTGCTGATGTAGAGATTCCCTTCGTGGTCAAAGGTTGCTTTGTTGATGGTAATATTGTTTTTGAATCTGCCAAAATTATATCCTGCATCTGCAATGTGTCCCGTTGTGTAATCGTAGTATAGGATTCCATACATACAAACAATGAGCATGGTTTTCGGACGATGCTGGATAAAAGTAACTGGAGCTCCATAAGGAGACTTGAAGTACTTGCGGTAGATTTTTCCATTCTTCTCGATGAAACGGGTAAATGTAGAGAGATGGCTGCTTTGCCAGAGGTAATGATGCTTGTCTTCATAGATATGAGTGAAGTAAACATCAGAATCGCGTTCTGAATATTGTCGTTCATGTGTGATGGAATGCCTGTTGTTTTTAATGGAGTAGAGTCCGAATCCTGCAGTTCCTAACATGATATCTCCCTTATGATTTTCCAAAATGGAATAGATACGTGGTTTTCTGCCATCAGGAAAAGGGTATCGCTTGAAGTTGTTGCTCTTGTAGTCAAAGCGCATTATTCCCTTGGCAGAGCCTATCCAAAGATTGCCTTTCTTGTCAACGAGAAGACTTGAGATGATATTGTCTGTGATGGATGTCGTGTCTTTTTCTTCATGCAAATAGTTGGTGAAGCGGTATCCGTCAAATTTACTCAGACCATATTCTGTGCCCACCCAGATGTAGCCAAACTTGTCTTGTGCAATACAGTTGATAAGTGAACTTGACAGTTTACTGGATGTATATAACTCACCGCTGTCAGCCCACGTAAAGAGTGACAGTAATATACACATTATTAAAAGAGATATTTGTTTCTTAGGTTTCATCATGCTGCTTGTTTGATAGTTTTCGTTGCAAAAGTAACAAAAAAAAATGAAAGAAACAAATCATTATGAGTTTTTTTATGTATCGTCTTTTTTTGTTTCTTGCAAAAATAGGGTGTACTTTGTTATATGAAACAAATAGAAATCATATAGTAACTGCTGAACTTGCGTGTTTTCCTCGTTTTTAGTAATTTTGCATCGAAGAAAAGTCAGACAATCTAATATGTAACTTAATAAATATTCTCAAGATATGAAATTGAATAGTAGAAAAATAGGGATGCTTATAGCTGCCATATTTCTTTTGAGTCAGAATATCATGGCGCAACAAGTTTGGAAAGGAACTTGGGCAACTGCAGTGGAATGGACCGGAGAAGGAGATATGCCTAAGGCCAGTTTGAGCAATCGCTCATGCAGGCAGATTGTTCATGTTTCTCTCGGTGGAAATGAATTGAGATTAAAATTGAGCAATGAATTCAGTAAGCAACCCGTTGAAATCAAATCGGTGTATATAGCAGATACGGATAAGAACTGCCATTGGTTTGTGAATGGTAAAACCGTGAAGTATCTCAAGTTTAATGGCAAGAAGAATGTAACCATTGCTCCAGGCAAGGCTATCTTCTCTGATGATTTGAAGTATGCCCTGAAGAGTGGACAGCGCCTCACGGTTACCATTGATTATGGCGAGCAGACACCAATAAATGCAACATCTCATCGTGGGTCCCGCACTACATCTTATATAGTAAATGGCTTACATCGTACACCTAAACCGATGGATAAGAGTTTTGATGATGGTGAGAAGGTGGATCACTGGTATAATCTTTCTGCCATAGATGTGATGACAGAACAGTCCACTCCAGTAGTAGCAATTCTTGGCAATTCTATTACTGATGGTAGAGGAAGTACAACTAACCATCAGAATCGGTGGACAGATTTTTTGTCGGATGCATTGAACAAAGAGAGACCATACGGAGTCTTGAATTTGGGAATCGGAGGCAACTGTGTGGTAGAAGGGGGACTGAGTGAACCTGCAATGAAGCGCTTCGATCGTGATATATTAGGGCAAGCAGGTGTAGATAAACTCATTATTTTTGAGGGAACCAATGACATCGGTTGTAGTAGTAAAAATTATGAGCATGTGGCAGATACTTTGATTGCTTGTTATAAAGTATTAATAAATAAAGCAAAAGCAAGGGGTATCAAAGTGTATGGTGCAACTATAACTCCTACAAAGGGGAATGGTTGGTATTCTTTTTGGCATGAGGCGATACGACAAACTGTTAATGAGTGGATAAGAAAGGGTGGCTTCTTCGATGAAATCATTGATTTTGATGAGTTGACACGTGATCCGCAAGACCCACAACGCCTAAGACCCGATTATTCGGATGATTGGTTGCATCTCAACCCTAATGGATATGAAGCAATGGGCAAGTTTGCCGCAGAAAAATTGAAATAAAAAGAATAAAGATATGGAAAAGACTTCACAGGAATCTCAGGGATTCTGCAAATTAAGTTGGCTGCAGCGCATCGGATTCGGTTCTGGTGACTTGGCACAAAACCTCATCTTCCAGACAACATGTATGTACCTGTTGTTCTTCTATACCGACATCTACGGACTCGATGCAGTTGACGTTTCCGTGATGTTTACGGTAGGAAATGTTGCGAATGTGATTTGGGACCCTATTGTAGGTGCCCTTATCGACAAGCACAATCCTAAGTTGGGTAAGTATCGCTCTTATCTGGTGTTCGTAGGAATCCCACTTTCGGGCTTTGCCATCCTCTGCTTCTGGAATGGTTTTGCACCATCCCTGCTCTATGCCTATATCACATACATTGCCATGACATTGCTCTATACATTTATCAATGTACCTTATGGAGCCTTGAACTCATCGCTGACACGTGATACCGACGAAATCACGGTGTTGACGTCTGTTCGTATGTTCATGGCAAACTGTGGCGGTTTGGCAGTAGGCTCAGGTCTTCCATTGCTCATCGCATACTTTACCGACCAGCAGTCGGATGGTTTGCCTAAGGATCCTGTGGCTTGGTTTACCACCATGACCATCTATGCCGTCATAGGTTTGGTGTTGCTCCTCTTCTGCTTCTCGCAGTGTAAGGAGCGCGTGGTGATGAATGCCGAGGAGAGCGCCAATGTGAAGATAAGCGACCTTTGGATGGAGTTTTTCCACAACCGTCCTTTGCGTATCATCGCCTTCTTCTTCATCACCGCCTTCGCCATGATGTCTATCGGTAATGCTGCTGGTGCCTACTTTATGAATTCCAACTTGCATGGAACTTCAGAACAACTTTCCATCTTCATGGGCTTGGGTTCGGCACCATCGTTCATCTTCATGCCACTGGTGCCTATGATTAAGAAGGCAATCGGCAAGAAGAATATGTTCTATGTGTTCCTGGGCATTGCCATCCTGGGTATGGCATTCCTTTATCTGGTAGCAAAGATGGAGGAGCCAAGTATGATGCTCGTCTATATCGCCCAGTTTGTAAAGTCAACGGGTGTTATTGTAGCTACGGGTTATATGTGGGCGCTTGTTCCTGAGGTAATCTCATACGGAGAGTACAAGAGTGGAAAGCGTATTGCTGGTATCGTGAATGCTTTGACGGGCATCTTCTTCAAGGCAGGAATGACTTTGGGTAGTGTCGTGGCTCCAGCTATTCTTGCTTATGTAGCTTATAATCCTAAGACTATAGAACAAACAGCTATGGCTCAAGAGGGTATCCTTTGGCTAGTATGTGTCATTCCAGCCGCTCTGTTATTGCTCGCCATCTTTATTATCTCGAAGTATGAGTTGACAGATGCGGTTATCGATGATATCAATAAGAAGATTGAGGCTCGACACAAACAGGAAAAGTAACATTTAAATAAATGAGAAAAATATAAAATAGACATGAAGAAAATATCGACTTTTGCATTGGGCTTGATGCTTGCTTCTGCTGCATTTGCTCAGAAAGCGAATAACGCTACCGAGATTCCTACATTCCAGGAAACCATGGGCAAGTACTTCCTGGTGGGTGCTGCCGTGAATACTTTCCTGCCAGATGGCCAGGATCCTGCCGCTGAAGAGATGGTGAAGAAGCAGTTTAACCAGGTGGTTGCCGAAAACTGCATGAAGGGTGAGAAGAATCATCCGGAGGTGAATCGCTTTGATTTCACCGATGGCGATAAGCTTGCTGATTGGGCAGAGAAGAACGGCAAGACCTTGATAGGTCATTGCCTGGTATGGCATTCTCAGCCACCTAAGTGGATGTTTACCGATGATAAGGGTAATCTGGTAAGCCGTG
>ERZ1026876.625-NODE-625-length-20327-cov-16.604183_pt1 | contig 20327 bp, 19 predicted proteins | sample MGYA00380168_ERZ1026876 | MGnify/ENA primary metagenome ERZ1026876 (study PRJEB33269, sample SAMEA4719804) | human gut metagenome | biome: human-associated habitat; feature: organic feature; material: feces | place: Cameroon | collected 2013-10 ... | reverse complement strand
TCGACGTCATCCTGGCTGAGGCTGGCGCTACCAAGATGCAGGTCATCAAGCTGGTCAAGGAGATCACCGGTCTGGGCCTGAAGGAAGCTAAGGCTATCGTTGACGGCGCTCCCAAGGCTGTCAAGGAGAAGGCTTCCAAGGCTGAGGCTGAGGACATCAAGAAGAAGCTGGAAGAGGCTGGCGCTAAGGTCGAGATCAAGTAATTTGTCTCCCCTGAACGTTCTTTCTTGAATCTTTATTCTTGAAAATGAAGGCGCTCTCGTCGAAAGACGGGGGCGTCTTTTTTGCGTATGCGGCTCCTTCCGAAGGTCTTGACAATGCCAAAACAAAGTGATATGATTATGATATCACAAAGAACCACTTCCAGACCCAATAAGGAGGGACTCTGTTATGGAAGAGAAGATCCTGCAAACCAAGAAAAACGGCATGGCTATCCTGCTGCTGACGCTGGCGGGCTATGTGGCGGCAATTGCTGCCTTTGTGCTGGCTGCGTTCCAGATGGAAGGGGAAAACTACATTCTGGGTGTGCCGCTGCTGATCGCGGCCATCGTGTATGTGGTCGCGGGCATCTTTGTACTCTGCGGCCTGAAGGTCCTCAAGCCACAGGAAGCGCTGGTGCTTACCCTGTTCGGCGATTACATCGGCACCCTGAAGGGCGAGGGTTTCTACTGGGTGAACCCCTTCTGCACCGCCGTCAACCCGGCAGCGGGCACGAAGCTGAGCCAGAGCGGCGATGTGAACAGCGGCGAAGCCGGCATGGCGGCGCTGTTCAAGGCAGGGAACGGCAGCGCCCAGAACGCAGAATCGGCCAGCAAGAAGATCTCGCTCAAGATGATGACCCTGAACAACTCCCGCCAGAAGATCAACGACTGCCTCGGCAACCCGGTGGAGATCGGCATTGCGGTCATCTGGCGCGTGACCGATACCGCAAAGGCGGTCTTCAATGTGGACAACTACAAGGAATACCTCTCTTTACAGTGTGACAGCGCTCTGCGCAACGTCGTGCGGGTGTACCCTTACGATGTGGCTCCCAATGTGGACACTACCGGCGACGGTGTGGCCGATGAGGGCAGTCTTCGCGGCTCCTCCGAAGTTGTGGCCAAGCGCATCCAAGACGAGATCCAGAAGAATGTGACCGAGGCGGGCATCGAGATCATCGAAGCGCGGATCACTTATCTGGCCTATGCGCCGGAGATCGCAGCCGTCATGCTCCAGCGCCAACAGGCCAGCGCCATCATCGACGCCCGCAAGATGATCGTGGATGGTGCGGTCGGCATGGTGGAAATGGCGCTGGAACGTCTGAATGAAAACAAGGTGGTGGAGCTTGATGATGAGCGCAAGGCAGCAATGGTCTCCAACCTGCTGGTGGTGCTCTGCGGCAACCGTGATGCTCAGCCCATTGTGAACAGCGGCAGCCTGTACTGATGGCCGAACCGAAAAAACAGGTCCCGCTCCGTCTGAACGCGAAGCTTTACGACGCCATTGCCGCATGGGCGGAGGATGACTTCCGCTCGGTGAACGGGCAGATCGAGTATCTGCTCACCGAGTGCGTGCGTCAGCGGAAAAAGAACGGCAGATATGTCTCGGATGAGATCGACGTGCCGCCGGAATTGGATCTTAAATGAACTTCCCGGAGAGAAACATGACCTTCGTCGTTTTTTCTCCGGGGTTTTTAGATTTACGATGCAACAAGTGAAAATATTGGTAGAAATGATTGACAAATTACTAGAGAAAGGGGTATACTCTACAGGAGGTAGTATATCTAAATGCTACTTTTCCTGAGAGGAGCGAAAAAGAATATTTGAAACGATTTGATCGGGCCGGGAGCCGGGGAAAATGGCTGGTTCCGGTGGCAGCGGCGGTGCTGATCCTGCTGGGTGTGGCGCTGTACGCGGGCGGTCGTTGGCTGGAAACGCGCGATGCGCAAGCGGTGCGCGGAGACTTGACCCAGACCGAGACGGTGGAGACGCGGGAAGTTGGCGGGGTGACCTATCGCCGCCGCGAGAACCTGACCTCCATCCTTGTGATGGGCGTGGACCATGACAGCGAGGTGGAGAGCGAGGGCTCCTATGAGGGAGGCCAAGCGGATTTCCAGCGCGTGATCGTCATCGACTCGGAAAACAAGACCATCCGGCAGTTGAAGATCGACCGCGACACCATGGCGGAATGCACGGTGCTGGGCTATTTTGGCAGCCCCGTCGGCACCAAGGAAATGCAGATCAGTCTGGCCCACGGTTTCGGCGACGGCAAGGAAGAAAGCTGCGAGTATGCGCGCCAAGCGGCCGAGGGATTGCTGCTGGATGAATCCATTGATTTTTATCTGGCGATGAATCTGGACGGCATCTCGACGCTGAACGATCTGGCGGGCGGCGTGACTGTGACCTTGGAGGATGACTTTTCCGAGATCGACCCGGCCATGACGAAAGGCGCGACCCTGACGCTGCAGGGAGATCAGGCAGAGACCTTCGTCCGGAGCCGCATGACGGTCGGTGACGGCACCAACGAGTCCCGTATGAAGCGCCAAGAGGAGTTCCTGAGCCAACTGGCAGTGCAGCTGGGGCAGAAAGTCCGGGCCAGCGAACAGTTTACCGCAGACCTGTACGATGAATTGCTGCCGTATCTGGTCACGGATATGGCGCGGGGCCGGATCATCAACGAGGTGTGGAACGCCAGAGACTATACGCTGGAACCCACACTGGAACTGACTGGCGAGCACAAGACCGCTGACGATGGCTTTACAGAATTTTATCCGGACGCCGGTTCCGTCGAACAGGCGGTGCTGGAATTGTTCTGGGAGCCGGTAGAGTGAAAGTGGATGCCCGGTGAGGGCATTTACGATAAAACCGCATCTGATTGGGGTGTGGTGGAGGTTTGAAAGGAGTTATCATTATGAAACGTATCGCAAGTGTTATTCTGACGGGTGCACTGATCCTGAGCATGGGTGCTGCTGCTTTTGCCGCAACTCCCAGCAAGACCGTTGCTGACGAGATCAAGGCGGCTGCTGCCGTTGAGACCACCGGTTTTGACCGTGTGTCCATCAGCACCGAGGAGACCGAGGCCACCGTGGCACAGTCCGCTAAGGTCGTGGCAGAACTGGCTTCTTCTACCGAGGAGCTGAAGGAGGCCGTTGGTGCAACGGCTGAGGAGAAGGTCGAGATCACCGCTGTTCAGACTGTGACCATCGAGCAGACCCCGCTGTTCAACCGCACTGAGGCTACCGTTTCTCTGAGCAGCGCTGTCATCGACGCCGCTTACAAGGAGAACGAGCAGGTGACCGTTCTGGTCATGGTTCCCGTGGTCGGCAAGGACGGCACCGTGACTTACGAGAAGATCGCCGTGACCGGCGTTGTCAAGGACGGCAAGGTTCAGGTCAAGCTGACCGGTGCTCTGCTGAAGAAGATCGGCAAGAAGAGCGTGACTCTGGTCGCGACCAAGAAGGCTGCAAAGGTCTGAGCCTGAGCGAACACCTTTTGTAAGTTTACAGAAGGCAGTGGCATTTGCTGCCACTGCCTTCTTTCCGTTTTACTGTAGTTTCCATAAAAGAGGGAGAACGATACTGTGTCAGATAACCAGATGCTCCGCAAAGAGGGGAACCTGCCCCGCCCGGATACGGACCCGGAGGTGAACGAAGAGACCATCGATCTGCTGGAGCTGTTTTATGTGCTGCTGGGCAAGTGGAAGCAGATCGCGGCGGCCACGGTGGCCTGTGCGCTGATCGCGGCAGTGGCAGTGGTGTTTTTCGTAACGCCGAAGTATCAGGCATCCTCCACGATCTACGTGATCAGCCGGAAGGATTCCGCCATCAATATCTCCGACCTTCAGATCGGTTCGGCGCTGACCGATGACTACATCCAAGTCTTCCACCTGTGGGAGGTGCAGGAACAGGTCATCTCAGAGCTGGACCTGCCCTATACCTATGAGCAGCTGGACTCGATGCTCTCGGTGTCGAACGCCTCCAACACCCGGATGCTGAAGATATCGGTGACTTCGGAAGACCCGCAGGAGGCTGCGGATATCGCGAACAAGTACGCAGAGGTCGTGCGGGATTACATCGCCAAGAAGATGGCGACGGATAAGCCCTCCATCATGTCCACGGCGCTGGTGCCCACCGTGCCCGTCAGCCCCAACAAGACGAGGACGGTCATGCTGGGGGCAATGCTGGGCTTTGTGGTCTGCGCGGGCGTGTTCGTGCTGATCGCTTTGATGGATGATACCTACAAGACGACAGACGACATCAAGAAGTATACGGGTCTGGTGACGCTGGCGGTCATTCCGCTGGAAAAGGGCGAGGAACCCAAGCACCAGAAGGAGGGCGGTCTGAAGCTGCCGGGAGGAAAAACGCTGTGAATACGCTTGAATTTAGAAAACTTCCGCAGGCGAGTTACCCGGTAAACGAGGCCTTCAACACCCTCTCCACCAACATCTCGTTTCTGGGCAGGGATACCAAAAAGCTGATGCTGACCAGTTCCCACGCTTCGGAGGGCAAGAGCTTTACGAGCCTGAGTCTGGCCCGGAAGCTGGCGGAGCGCGGCAAGCGGGTCGTTCTGGTGGACACCGACCTGCGGCGGAGCATGATCGTCAGCACCTATGGCGTCAAGTTCCCGCAGGACTCGAAGAAGTACGGTCTGTCGCACTATCTTGCGGGCATCGCCGAGCAGGACGAAGTGCTGTACAAGACAAATGTCGCCGGTATGGATTTTGTGCCCGTGGGCCGCGAGCTGCTCAACCCCCTCCCGTTGCTGGTGTCGAATCGGTTCCAAGCGCTGCTGGATCGTCTGGCCGAGGCATATGACTATGTGATCGTGGACGCGGCCCCGGTGGGTGTGGTCATTGATGCGGCCGAGATCGCCAAATACTGCGACGGCATTCTGCTGGTCGTGAGCTATAATCAGGTCCACCGGCAGGAGCTGATCGAGGCAAAGGCACAGTTGGAGCACTCCGGCTGCCCCATCCTCGGCACCATCCTGAATCAGGTGGATTACGACGGCTTTACGAGCAAGAAATATTACTACAAATCGCACTATTCCAACTACTACAAGGCCTACGAAAAGGGCGCAGACGAAAAGAAGAAGGGCTGAGCCCATGGCAGGAGATTTTCTGGATATTCATGCCCACTTCGTGTACGGGGTGGACGACGGCGCACGGTCGGAGGAGCAGATGCGGGCGATGCTGGATGCGGCCAGCGAAAACGGCGTGACCACTCTGTTTGCGACCTCCCATGCAGCGCCGGGTCTGGAGCGGTTCCCGCAGGAGACGTATGCGCGCCATCTGGAATCGGCGCGGGACTATTGCCGCGCCAAAGGCTATGAGCTGAACCTCTATCCGGGCGCGGAGCTGCTGTATAACCCCATGCTGCGGGACGCGGCCAGAGAATCCGGCCTCCCGACGCTGGCAGACACCGACTGGGTGCTGATGGAATATCTGCCCCAGACGTCGGCCAAAGAGCTGGAAACGGGGCTGGAACAGGTGGCCGGGTGCGGGTATTCCGTCCTCGTGGCCCATGTGGAACGCTACCGCTGCCTTGAGCAGCGCGGGCTGTTGGAAAAGCTGAAAGCACGGTACCCCATTGCGTGCCAGATGAATTGCTCCACCGTGCTGGAGCCGGGCACTTTCTGGCAGAAGCGACGGGTAGAGCGCTGGCTGCGGAAGGGCGTCATTGATGTGGTCGCCTCCGACACCCACAACACGACCTCCCGCCCGGTAAAGCTGCGGGAAGCTTACGAGAAGCTGAAAGCAGACTTCGGCGAGGAGACTGCCGATCGCTTGACCGGCCGCGCGGGCCCGTGGAAGGCATTCCGGGAGACATTGTGACAACAAAAAAGACCTGACAGCGGGAAAACTGTCAGGTCTTTTTGTATCTTTGGATCAATTGCTGTGGCTGTCCCAGCCGCTCGACGGGATCACTTGGCCGTCGGCGGTGCACCAGAGGGCCTCCACGCCGTCGAGGGATTCGACGAGGGCTTGGCCTTCTTCCAGCGGCATACAGAACAGGCCGGTGGTGAGGCAGTCGGCCACGCCGGAGTCGGGGGCGAGGACGCTCACGCTGTCGAAGTAGGCGGCGGGCTGAAGGGTAGCCGGGTCGATGAGGTGGTGGTAGCGGACGCCGTCCACGACGTAGTAGCGCTGGTAGTCGCCGCTGGTGACGAGGGAAAGGTCGCTCATCTTCACGGCGGCGACGGTGGAACTGGCCGTGGTGTAGACCTCGGAGGAGTCCCACGGGTTCTCCACGCCGCCGACCCACGCGGAGCCGTCGGGCTTGGTGCCGATGGCCCGGAGGTTGCCGCCCACGCTGATGAGGGCGCTGGTCAGGCCCCGCGCCTCGGCGGCCTGTGCCGCCATTTCCACGGCGTAGCCTTTGCCCACGCTGCCCACGTCCAGCGACATTTCCGGGTCGGCGAGGTAGACGGTCTTGGCGTCATCGTCGATGACGAGGTTTCCGATGCCGCAGTGCTGGGCGGCGGAGGTCAGCTCCTCCTGCGTGGGAAGCTGGTTGTTGGAGTCGTCGTCATCGGCAAGGGCGGCTTCGCGGTAGTTGTGCCAGATGTTCAGCACGCTGCCCATGGCGATGTTCAGCTTGCCGCCCGTGGTGTCGTACATCTGCTGGGCCAGTTCCAGCATCCCCAAAATTTTGTCGTCCACCGTGACGGGGGCCTTGCCCGCGTTGTCGTTGATGGTCTTGACGTTCACGATGCCGTCATAGTCGTTGTAGATGTCGTAGAGCTTGTGGTATTCCAGCAGGTCTGCGTGAAGGGCGGTCATCTGAGCGTTGAAGTCCTCTTCGCTGTCGCAGTAGGCGATGACCTGCGTCACGGTGTCGAAGGCATCGTAGAAGACGGTGGAGTAGCGCTGCGGGCCGTCGTCGGTGCCGGAAGTGCTGCCGGAGCCGGACGAAGCGGCCCCGCCGCACCCGGCCAGCAGGCTCAGGCAAAGGGCGGCAGAAAGGAAAACGGACAGGATGCGTCGGATGTTCATGCTTGGGTGGTCTCCTTTGCGGCAGTAAAGGTGGCGTGCTCCTCCTGCAGGTGGGCCAGCAGGTCGCCGAAGACCCAGCTCTTGTTGGTGGGGGTGACCACGGCCTTGAGGGGGATGTTCACCTGCGCCTGTTTCATCAGGTCCAGCAGGGTGTCCACGTCCTTATCGTTGAAGTTGGCGAGAACGAGGGCCGGCGGGTAGGCGCTGGGTTCCAGCACCAGCGTGCGGGTGCTCTTCGTCTCCACTTCGCCCAGCAGCTGTGCCACCGTCTTGCCCGCGTCGGCGGGGGAGACGAGGAGCAGCTTCATCCCGAAGGCGGGAGCCATGCCCTCCAAGATGCCGCGGTCGGCAGCGGAGAGGTTCCAGCCCAGCGCCAGCGGGACCCCGGCGTTCTGGTTGCGTGCGATATGTGCTTTCATGTTGATGACCTCGTGTTTCAAAAATATACTATAGTATAGCACAAACAGGGGCAAATAAAAAGAAGCTCCTCCACAGCGGAGAAGCTTCCGGGTGAAAAAATCAGTTCATCTTCTTGCCGAAGAATTCGACTTCCTTGCTGACGAACTGCATCAGCTCATCGAACTGGTCGGGGGTCAGGCTCTGGGCGCCGTCGCACTTGGCCTTGGCGGGGTTGTTGTGGACCTCGATCATCAGGCCGTCGGCACCGGCGGCGACGGCTGCCTTGGCCAGCTGGGGCACCATCCATGCGTGGCCGCAGGCGTGGCTGGGGTCCACGACGACGGGCAGGTGGGTCATTTTGTGGAGCATGACCACGCCCGCAAGGTCGAGGGTGTTGCGCATACTGGTCTCGAAGGTGCGGATGCCGCGCTCGCAGAGGATGACGTTCTCGTTGCCCTCGGCCATGATGTACTCGGCACTCATCACGAACTCTTCCAGCGTGTTGGCAAGGCCGCGCTTGAGCAGGACGGGCTTCTTCTGGCGGCCGACGGCCTTGAGCAGCTCGAAGTTCTGCATATTGCGGGCACCGACTTGAATGAGGTCCACGTTCTCGAACAGGGGCAGGTGCTCGGTGTTCATGATCTCGGTGACGATGGGGGAGCCGGTGGCACGGCGGGCCAGCTTGAGCAGGTCGAGACCCTCGCTGCGCATCCCTTGGAAGGAGTAGGGCGAGGTGCGGGGCTTGAACGCGCCGCCGCGCAGCAGGGAAGCACCGGCGGCCTTCACGCGCTGGGCACAGTAGGTGATCTGCTCCTCGCTCTCAATGCTGCAGGGGCCCGCAATGACCGCGAAATTGCCGCCGCCGATCTTCACACCGTCCACGTCGATGACGCTGTCGTCCGGGTGGAACTTGCGGTTGGCTTTCTTGTAAGGCTCCGACACGCGGCGGCAGGTCTCGACCACCGGGTTCGCCAGCACCCAGCTCTCAGCAACGGCCTTGGTGTCGCCGATGAGGCCGAGGATGTGGGTGTCGCTGCCCTTGGAGTCGTTGATCTGGAGGCCCATGCCTTCCAGCTCGCGGCAGAATTCGTGGATCTGTACGTCGGGGGCGTCCTGTTTCAATACGATGATCATGGGAATCTCTCCTTTGCCTTTTTCCTCTCAAAAACGGCACCGGAGACCGGCTCCATTGCCGTAAGCTTGTTTCATCAAACTTCAGTTTCCTGAAGCATGGGCTTATCATATCACTTCAGTTTCCTGAAGTCAAGAGGATTTTGATATTTTTTTGAGAAAGTGGTAGAATAGGGGGGGCGGAGGTGGATGGGACTTCGCCCCACCGCAAGTACCTGCTAAACCGGGGCGCAGTCTCCCCGCCAACGGGCTTGCCCTCTCTGCCTTACGGTACGCAGTGCTAAACAAAGGCGCAGCCTTCTCGCTGCCGGGCTCACCCTCTCAGGCGCTTCGCGCCAGCTCCCCCAAAGGGGGAGCCCTTGGCAAAGGCGTGAAGTCTAAGCGTAGCGCCTTCGGCTCCCCTTGCGGCAGCAGGGCGTAAAGATTTCAAACCGGAAACTTGGCGGACTGCCAAGGCCTCTCACTTTGGGAGAGGTGGCATCGCGAAGCGATGACGGAGAGGGCAAGGCCGCTGACAAGAACGCACCGCGTAAGTTTAGATCAAGCCTTTCGGAAGTCTGCCCCATCGTAAGCGTCATCTAAACCGGGGCGACAGGGCCTTTGTTTAGCACTGCGCAAGATACGGCAGGGAAAAGACACCACGAAAAATTCAAAATCATTCAGAAATTCAAAGAGGAATCATACCATGGGCAAAGAAGCAAAAACGAACGCAATGAGGATCTTGGAGCGGGCAAAGGTGGCCTACACGGCCCACGAGTACCCCCACGAGGAGGGGGTGGCCGTGGACGGCATCCATGTGGCGCAGAGCATGGGCGAGGACCCGGCGTGCGTGTACAAGACGCTGGTGACGCAGGGGGCGAGCCGGAACTACTTCGTCTTCGTGATCCCGGTGGCGGCGGAGCTGGACCTGAAAGCTGCCGCCCGCAGCGTGGGCGAAAAGAGCGTCGCCATGATCCATGTGGCCGACATCAACAAGGTGACGGGCTACGTCCGGGGCGGCTGCAGCCCGGTGGGCATGAAAAAGCAGTATGTGACCGTCTTTGACGAAAGCGTGCTGGCACAGGAGAAGGTCTACGTCTCCGGCGGCCGCATCGGCACGCAGGTGTGCTGCGTCCCCGCCGACCTCATCAAGGCGGCGCGGGCTGCGACGGCGAAAATTATTTTTTGAGGTGGCCTATCCAACGCAGTGCTAAACAAAGGCCCTGCGTCTCCTCTGCCGGGCTCGCCCTCTCAGGCGCTTCGCGCCAGCTCTCCCAAGGGGAGAGCTTTTGACAAAGGCGTGAAGTCTGAGCACAACGCCTGACGGCTCTCCTTGCGGCAGCAGGGCGTAAAGTATGAAACCGGAAACTTCGCGGACTGCCAAGGCCTCTCACTTTGGGAGAGGTGGCATCGCGAAGCGATGACGGAGAGGGCGAGCCCGCTGGCGGGGCAGCAGGGCACAAGTTTAGCAAGTGCTTGCGGTGGGGAGAAGGCAAACGAACGTATATAAAGGAAATTACCTCCTTAAAAAATCATACCCTACAAATAAGTCATACTTAAAAAGAAAATGAGTGTCGAAACTGCACAAAACTTTTGAAAGTTTTTTGGAGCAAGAGAACACAAGGGAGAAATTGCCCAAACACCCTTTGCAAAGCGGATATTTTGCCGTAAACTGTATCTATCAGAAGGACGGTGCGGGTCTGCCGCGCCGTTTGCAGAGGATGGAAAAGTGAGTTTCCCATAGAAGTTCGGAGGGGTTACGGAATGCTGGAAATGCTGCATGAGGTCATTCGTCGTCCGCGTGCGGGTGCAGTGCAGGGAACCCGTGTAACTTTGTGTGGGAACACTTTGCAGATTTCGCAGGAGCAGAAGGCCGTGGTGTAGGCACACCACAGCCTTTTTTGTTTGTGTGGACACGGGAAAGAGAAAGAGAGGCTTCGGAATATGATTCGTAAAGTTGCTGTGATCATGGGTTCGGACAGTGATTGGCCGGTGGTAAAGGGCGCGTGCAGCCAGCTCAAGGCGCTGGGCATCCCCTTTGAGGCGCACATCCTTTCGGCCCACCGCACCCCTGCTGAGGCGGCGGCTTTCGCCAAGAACGCCAAGGACAACGGCTTCGGCGTCATCCTGTGTGCGGCGGGCATGGCGGCGCATCTGGCCGGTGCTTTTGCAGCCAACACCACTCTGCCGGTCATCGGCATCCCCATGAAGGGCGGCGCGATGGACGGCATGGACGCGCTGCTGGCCACGGTGCAGATGCCCAGCGGCATCCCGGTGGCCACGGTGGCCCTGAACGGCGCGAAGAACGCCGCATGGCTGGCGGCGGAGATCCTCGCACTGAGCGACGACGAGCTGGCTGCCAAGCTGACCGACGAGCGCGCCGCGATGGCATGGCAGATCGCCGCCAAGGAACAGAAACTGCAGAAAGAAATTGAGGAACTCTAATGTCTGATTTTGCATATCCGCTTCACGAAGAGTGCGGCGTTTTTGGCATCTATGACCGCGCGGGCACCGAGGATGTGGCGGCTGCCGCCTACTCGGCGCTGTACGCGCTGCAGCACCGCGGGCAGGAGAGCTGCGGCATCGCGGTGAACGAGGACGGCGTTATCACCGGCCACCGGGACCTCGGCCTTGTGAACGAGGTGTTCACCCCGGCGGTGCTGGCCAGTATTTCCAGCCCGGCAGCCCACATGGCCACCGGCCACGTCCGCTACGCAACGGCGGGCAGCCGGGTGCGGGCCAACGCCCAGCCCATGATCGTCCGGCACGGGCGGGGCACCATGGCCCTGTGCCACAACGGCAACCTGACCAACGCCTTGGAGCTGCGCCGCCAGCTGGAAAATGAGGGCGCCATCTTCCACGGCTCCTCCGATACCGAAGTCATCTGCTACCTCGTCACCCGGAATCGGCTGCGGATGGGCAGCATCGAGACGGCGATCAGCAAGACCATGGATGTTTTAGAGGGAGCTTACAGCCTTGTCATCATGTCGTCCACCAAGCTCATCGCGGTGCGGGACCCCCGCGGCTACCGGCCCCTGTGCATCGGCGCGCTGCCCGGCGGCGGCTACGTCTTCGCCAGCGAGAGCTGCGCGCTGGACGCCGCCGGAGCGACCCTGCTGCGGGACGTGGAGCCCGGCGAGATCGTGGTGGTGGATGCCCGCAGCGGTGAGCTGCGGAGCATCAAGGATCACTGCGGCCGGAAGGATACCCAGATGTGCGTCTTCGAGTACATCTATTTCTCCCGCCCGGACAGCATCATTGAGGGCTGCTCGGTCCACGAGGCACGCAAACAGGCGGGCCGGTTCCTTGCACAGGAACACCCCGTGGAGGCCGATGTGGTCATCGGCGTGCCGGATTCCGGTCTGGATGCCGCGCTGGGCTACTCCGAGGAGAGCGGCATCCCCTACGGCATCGGCTTCATCAAGAACAAATACATCGGGCGCACCTTCATTCAGGGCAGCCAGAAGCAGCGGGAGAACAGCGTGCGCATCAAGCTGAACGTGGTGTCCAGCACCGTGAAGGGCAAACGGGTGGTGCTGGTGGATGACTCCATCGTGCGCGGCACCACCTCCGCCCGCATCATCAAGCTGTTGCGGGACGCCGGGGCGGCGGAGGTCCACTTCCGCGTGTCGGCACCCCCCTTCAAATACCCCTGCTACTTCGGCACCGACATCCCCGACCAGAAGCTGCTGGTGGCCACGGGCCGCACCGTGGCCCAGATCAACGAGATCATCGGGGCGGACACGCTGGGCTACCTTTCCACGGAGCATGTGGTCCAGCTGGCCAAAGGTGCCAACTGCGGCTTCTGCACCGCCTGCTTCACCGGGGAATATGCCGTGAAGCCCGACGAGGTGCTTTCAACCGATATTCACGAACGCCACCTGAACGACCGTCCCAAGGACGAGAAAAAGTTAGGAGAGTAAGACCATGGAAAAGAGCTATTCGGAAAGTTATGCAGCCGCCGGTGTGGATATCACCGCCGGTTACCGCTCTGTTGAACTGATGAAGCAGTATGTCGCCCGCACCATGAACGAGCACTGCATCGGCGGTCTTGGCGGCTTCGGCGGCCTGTTCGAGCTGGACTGCACGGGTTACAAGCACCCCGTCCTGATCTCCGGCACCGACGGCGTGGGCACCAAGCTGAAGATCGCCATGATCATGGACAAGCACGATACCATCGGCATTGACTGCGTGGCCATGTGCGTCAACGATGTCATCTGCGCCGGTGCCAAGCCGCTGGTCTTCCTCGACTACATCGCATGCGGCCGGAATCTCCCCGAAAAGATCGCCGAGATCGTCAAGGGCGTGGCTGAGGGCTGCGTTCAGGCCGACTGCTCCCTCGTGGGCGGCGAGACGGCTGAGCATCCGGGCATGATGCCGGAGGACGAATACGATCTGGCCGGTTTCACCGTGGGCGTCGTGGACAAGGAGAAGATCCTGAACAACGACACCATGAAGCCCGGCGACGTCATCCTCGCCCTGCCCTCCACCGGTGTGCACTCCAATGGTTTCTCGCTGGTGCGCAAGATCTTTGATATCGACAAGGACCCCGACGTGTTGAAGACTGCCCCGGCAGAGCTTTCCGGCAAGACGCTGGGCGAGGCTCTGCTGGCCCCCACCAAGATCTACGTCAAGCCGGTGCTCAAGGTGCTGGAAGAGGTGGACGTCAAGGGCATCTCCCACATCACCGGCGGCGGTTTCTACGAGAACATCCCCCGCAGCCTGAAGAAGGGCTGCTGCGCCCGCATCAAAAAGGAGGACGTCCGCACCCCGGCTCTCTTCCACCTGATGCAGAAGGTGGGCAATATCTCCGAGCACGACATGTTCAACACCTTCAACATGGGTGTCGGCATGGTGCTGACCGTGCCCGCCCAGCAGGCCGACAAGGCACTGGACATCCTCCATGCCAACGGTGAGCCGGAGGCTTACAAGCTGGGCGTCATCGCAGAGGGCGAGGGGGTCGAACTGTGCTGAACATTGCCGTGTTAGTGTCCGGCGGCGGCACCAATTTACAGGCCCTGCTGGACAGTGAGGCCCGCGGGGAGAACCCCCACGGCAGGATCACGCTGGTGGTGGCCTCCAAGCCCGGCGTCTATGCGCTGGAGCGGGCCGCCAAGGCCGGGGTGGAAAGCGTCGTCGTCCGCCGCAGGGACTACGAAAGCAGCGAAGATTTCGACGCTGCTCTGCTGAACCAGTTGAAAACCCACCACATCGACCTTGTGGTGCTGGCCGGCTTCCTCTCCGTGCTGGGGCCCAGCGTCATTGCGGCCTACCCGCGCCGCATCCTGAACGTCCACCCGGCGCTCATCCCGTCCTTCTGCGGGCCGGGCATGTACGGTCTGCGCCCCCACGAAGCGGCGCTGGCCCGCGGCTGCAAGGTGACCGGTGCCACCGTCCACTTTGTGAATGAGGAGTGCGACGGCGGGCCCATCCTGCTGCAAAAGGCCGTGGACATCCTGCCCGGCGACACCCCCGAAGTGTTGCAGAAGCGGGTGATGGAACAGGCGGAGTGGAAGCTCCTGCCCAAGGCCGTTGCCATGGTTTGCAGTGGAGAGATCGCTTGAGTGAGACTCCCTCCGTCATCGCTTCGCGATGCCACCTCCCTCAGGGAGGGAGGCTGTAAGGCCCCCTCGCCGAGGGGGCTGACGCCGAAGGCGGCTGGGGGAGTTAATAAAGGAGAACCTTATGGAGAAAATCAATCTGAACGAGTATCTGGCATCCAACGAGTACCCCGGCCGCGGCATCGCGGTGGCCATGGCCCCGGATGGGCGGCAGATGTTCATCGGCTATTTCATCATGGGCCGCAGCGAGAACAGCCGCAACCGCGTGTTCGACCCCATCCCGGAGCGGGGCGGCATCTGCACCATGGCCGCCGACCCCGACAAGCTGGAAGACCCCAGCCTCATCATCTATAACCCCGTGCTGACGCTGGGCAGGACCCAGATCGTGACCAACGGCGACCAGACCGACACCATCTACGACCTCATGAGCCGGGGCAAGAGCTTCGCGGACGCTTTGCGCACCCGCACCTTTGAGCCGGACGGCCCCAACTACACCCCCCGCATCTCGGCGGTGGTGTACGAGGACGGCAGCTACCAGATGAGCATCCTGAAATCGGCCGACGGCAACGGCGACAGCGTTCAGCGCTATTTCTTCGATTACCCGCAGCCCGTGGCCGGTGAGGGCCATTTCATCAGCACCTACAAGCACAACGGCAGCCCCATCCCCAGCTTTGAGGGGGAGCCGCTCCGTTTTGCGTGCCCCCGCACCATCGGCGATTTCGCCCACGGCCTGTGGCAGAACCTGAACCCCGATAACAAGGTCAGCCTGTTCGCCCGCGTCATCGACCTTGACACCGGCGAGACCGGCGACATGATCTTCAACAAATACGACGCCGTCTATGACGACGACGAGGACCCCGAAGAACCCGCCCTGCTGCCCGAAGAGCTGGAGGCTCTGGCCGCAGAGAAACAGAACTAAGGAGGAAGACCTATGAACGAACTGGCATTGAAGTACGGCTGCAACCCCAACCAGAAGCCCAGCCGCATTTATATGGAAGATGGCTCCGACCTGCCCGTGGCCGTTCTGAACGGCAAGCCCGGCTACATCAATTTTCTGGATGCCCTCAACTCCATCCAACTGGTCAAGGAGCTGAAAGCGGCCTGCGGCCAGCCCGCAGCAGCCTCCTTCAAGCATGTGTCCCCGGCGGGCGCAGCGCTGGGTCTGCCCCTGACCGAGGTGGAGCGGAAGATGTACCACATCGCCCCGGACGCTGTGCTCTCCCCGCTGGCGTGCGCCTACGCCCGCGCCCGCGGTGCCGACCGGATGTCGTCCTTCGGCGATTGGATCGCCCTGTCCGATGTCTGCGACGTGCCCACCGCAAAGCTCATCCAGCACGAAGTGTCGGACGGCATCATCGCCCCCGGCTATGAGCCGGAAGCGCTGGCGATCCTTGCCGGCAAGAAGAAGGGCAACTACAACGTGGTGGCCATCGACCCGGACTACAAGCCCAACCCCGTGGAGCACAAGCAGGTGTACGGCATTACCTTCGAGCAGGGCCGCAACGAGCTGACCATCAACGCCGACACCATGCTGACCAACTGGGTCACCGAGAACAAGGCCGTCTCCGACGAGCAGAAGCGCGATCTGGTCCTCGCCCTCATCACCCTGAAGTACACCCAGTCCAACAGTGTCTGCTACGCCTACAACGGCCAGACCATCGGCGTGGGCGCGGGCCAGCAGAGCCGCATCCACTGCACCCGCCTCGCGGGCCAGAAGGCCGACAACTGGCAGCTGCGCCACATGGACAAGGTGCTGAACCTGCCCTTCCGGGACGATGTCTCGAAGCCCAACCGCGACAACGCCATCGACGTTTACATCGGCGACACGCCGGAGGATGTCATCGGCGACGACGTCTGGGCCGAGACCTTCACCGAGCAGCCCGCCCCCCTGACGGCCGAGGAAAAGAAAGCCTACCTCAGCCAGATCACCGGCGTGTCCCTCGGCTCGGATGCGTTCTTCCCCTTCGGCGACAACATCGAGCGGGCCCGCCGCTCCGGCGTGACCGCCATCGTTCAGCCCGGCGGCTCCATCCGCGACCAGCAGGTCATCGACACCTGCAATAAATACAACATCGCGATGGCCTTCTGCGGCATCCGGTTGTTCCATCACTAAAGAGAAGGTTTCTCTTCGTACAACCTGACCAAGAAGGAACCTGTTTCGGGAGGTTATAAAATGTCTAAAAAAATACTGGTCGTCGGCGGCGGCGGGCGGGAGCACGCCATCATCAAGGCGCTGAAGAAGAGCCCGGACTGCGGCGAGGTCTGGTGCGCGCCGGGCAACGGCGGCATCGGCTACGACGCCAAGTGCAAGAACATCAAGGCCACCGATGTGGAGGCCATGGTGGCCTTTGCGGCGGAGGAAAAATTCGATTATGTCGTGGTGGCGCAGGACGACCCGCTGGCACTGGGCATGGTGGATGCGCTGGCGAAGGTCGGCATCCCGGCCTTCGGCCCGGACAAGGCGGCTGCCCGCATCGAGGCCTCCAAGGTCTTCTCCAAAGACCTGATGAAGAAGTACGGCATCCCTACCGCCAAGTATGAGACCTTCGACGACCCCGCCAAGGTCATGGACTACATCAAGGCCGAGGGCAAGTACCCGGTGGTCATCAAGGCGGACGGTCTGGCGCTGGGCAAGGGCGTGCTCATCTGCGAGGACGAGCAGCAAGCCGCTGACGGCGTCAAGGAGATCATGCTGGACAAGAAGTTCGGTGCGTCCGGCAACCACGTAGTCGTGGAGGAGTTCCTCACCGGCCCGGAGGTCAGCGTGCTGAGCTTTACCGACGGCAAGGTGGTCAAGCCCATGGTGTCGTCCATGGATCACAAGCGGGCCAACGACCACGACACCGGCCTGAACACCGGCGGCATGGGCACCGTGGCCCCGAACCCCTACTACACCCCGGCCATCGCCGCCGAGTGCATGGAGAAAATTTTCCTGCCCACCATCAAGGCCATGAACGCCGAGGGCTGCCCCTTCAAGGGCTGCCTCTACTTCGGCCTGATGCTGACCCCGGACGGCCCCAAGGTCATCGAGTACAACTGCCGTTTCGGCGACCCGGAGACGCAGGTGGTGCTGCCGCTGCTGGAGAGCGACCTGCTCAAGATCATGACCGCCTGCACCGAAGGCACGCTGGCCGACACCGAGGTGAAGTTCTCGGACGGCGCGGCAGCGTGCGTCATTCTGGCGTCCGGCGGCTACCCGGTCAGCTATGAAAAGGGCAAGCCCATCTCCGGCCTGACCGACGGCCAGCTGGCAGGGGAGACCAACATCACGGTCTACCACTCCGGCACCGCCATCCGGGAGGACGGCACCCTCGTCACCAACGGCGGCCGTGTGCTGGGCGTCACCGCCACGGCTCCCCGCCTGACCGCCGCCATCACTCAAGCCTATGCCGCCGCCGAGAAGATCCACTTCGAGAAGCTGCATAAGCGGACGGATATCGGCCTGCGGGCGCTGAAGGCGATTGCGGAGCAATAACAAAGGTCTGCTATCCAAACTGAGGCGAAGTCTCGCCGGAAGCGGGCTTGCCATCGCCCTGACGTAAGCGCAAGCGAAACTGAGGCGAAGCCTCGCCGGAAGCGGGCTTGCCCTCTCCGTCATCGCTGACGCGATGCCACCTCTCCCAAAGTGAGAGGCCTTGGCAGTCCGCCAAGTTTCCGGTTTAATACTTTACGCCCTGCTGCCGCAAAAAGAGCCGTCAGGCGCTGCGCGGAGACTTTCCGCCTTTGCCAAGGGCTCCCACTTTGGGGGAGCTGGCGCGAAGCGCCTGAGAGGGCAAGCCCGCTGCCGTGGCCGCTGAGCCCCAGTTTAGCGGGTGCTTTCGGTAGGCCGAGGGCGAGCCCGGCGGAGGGAAGTCTGCGCCTTTGTTTAGCACAGCGTACCGCAAGGCAGAGAGGGCAAGCCCGTGGGCAGTTGAATTTGAACATATGGAGGAAAATCCTATGGTATATCGTATCTACGTTGAAAAGAAACCCGGCTTCGATGTGGAAGCCGAGGGGCTGAAGAAGGAGCTGGTGAGTCTGCTGGGGGTAGCGGGCCTGACGGGGCTGCGGCTGCTGAACCGGTACGACGTCGAGGGCATCGACGAGGCGCTGTTTGAGCAGTGCGCCTCCACGGTGTTCAGCGAGCCGCCGGTGGACAACACCTACGCCGAGCTGCCCCAGTCCGAGGGCGTGTCCTTCGCGGTGGAGTACCTGCCCGGCCAGTTCGACCAGCGGGCTGATTCCGCCGCCGAGTGCATCCAGCTCATCAGCCAAGGCGAGCGCCCGCTGGTGCGCTCCGCCAAGGTCTACCTGCTGCAGGGCAGCCTGACCGAGGCCGAGGTGGCCGAGATCAAAAAGTACGTCATCAACCCGGTGGAGGCCCGCGAAGCCTCGCTGGAACCCAAGACCACCCTCAAGATGGAGTACCCCGTCCCCACGGCGGTGAAGGTGCTGGACGGCTTCAACGAGCTGGACGAGGAGGGCCTGAAGGACTTCATCGCAAAGCAGGGCCTTGCCATGGACCTCGGCGACATCAAGTTCTGTCAGGAGTACTTCCGCAGCGAGAAGCGGGACCCCACCATCACCGAGATCAAGATGATCGACACCTATTGGTCCGATCACTGCCGCCACACCACCTTCGGCACCATTCTGGATGATGTCCAGATCGACGACGAGGTGGTTCAGGCTGCGTTCGACCGCTATATGGCCATGCGGAAGGACCTTGGCCGGGAAAACAAGCCCCGCTGCATGATGGACCTTGCCACCATCGGTGCCAAGGAGCTGAAGAAGCAGGGCATCCTGAAGAACCTCGACGAGTCCGAGGAGATCAACGCCTGCACCGTCAAGATCAAGTGCGACGTCAACGGCAAGGACGAGGATTGGCTGTTCCTGTTCAAGAACGAGACCCACAACCACCCCACCGAGATCGAACCCTTCGGCGGCGCGGCTACCTGCATCGGCGGTGCCATCCGCGACCCGCTGTCCGGCCGCAGCTACGTCTATCAGGCCATGCGCGTGACCGGCGCGGGCGACCCGCTCAAGCCCGTCAGCGAGACGCTGCCCGGCAAGCTGCCCCAGCGCAAGCTGGTGACCACTGCCGCCGCCGGTTACTCCTCCTACGGCAACCAGATCGGCCTTGCCACCGGGCAGGTGGATGAGATCTACCACCCCGGCTATGTGGCCAAGCGGATGGAGATCGGCGCAGTGGTGGGTGCAACGCCCGCTTCCCACGTCCGCCGCGAGTGCCCGGCCCCCGGTGATGTCATCGTCCTGCTGGGCGGCCGCACCGGCCGTGACGGCATCGGCGGCGCCACCGGCTCCTCCAAGGCCCACAATCTTGAGAGCCTCGACCACTGCGGTGCCGAGGTCCAGAAGGGCAACGCCCCCATCGAGCGCAAGCTCCAGCGCCTGTTCCGCCGGGAGGATGCGTGCAAGATGATCAAGCGCTGCAACGACTTCGGCGCGGGCGGCGTGTCCGTCGCCATCGGTGAGCTGGCGGACGGTCTGTACATCGACCTGAACAAGGTCACCAAGAAATACGACGGCCTCGACGGCACCGAGCTGGCCATCAGCGAGAGCCAAGAGCGCATGGCTGTGGCCCTTGCCCCGGAGGATGTGGACAAGTTCATCGCCATCGCCACCGAAGAGAATCTGGAGGCCACCCCTGTGGCGAAAGTCACCGAGGAGAAGCGCCTGAACATGGTGTGGAACGGCGTGTCTATCGTGAACATCAGCCGCGAGTTCCTGAACTCCAACGGTGCCGAGAAGCACCAGAACGTCCACATCGAGAAGGGCACGGTCTGGCAGCCCCAGTGGTCCGGCATCACCTTTGCCCACAAGATGAAGGCGATGGTGGGCGACCTGAACGTGTGCAGCAAGAAGGGCCTTGCAGAGCGGTTCGACTCCACCATCGGCGCGGCCACCGTGCTGATGCCCTTCGGCGGTGCCTACCAGTTGACCCCCCAGAACGCCATGGTGGCAAAGCTGCCCGTGGACGGCGAGACCAGCACCTGCTCCGGCATGGCATGGGGCTACAACCCCTATCTGATGAGCGCCAACCAGTACATCGGCGCCCGGATGGCCGTGGTGGAGAGCGTGACCAAGCTGGTGGCCACCGGCTTCCGGTATGAGGACACTTACCTGACCTTCCAAGAGTACTTTGAGCGTCTGGGCTCCAAGCCCGAACGCTGGGGCAAGCCGCTGGCCGCTCTGCTGGGCGCACTGGATGCCCAGATAGGCCTTGGCATCGGCTCCATCGGCGGCAAGGACAGCATGTCCGGCTCCTTCGAGCAGCTGGATGTGCCC
>ERZ1026876.621-NODE-621-length-20440-cov-14.374834_pt1 | contig 20440 bp, 19 predicted proteins | sample MGYA00380168_ERZ1026876 | MGnify/ENA primary metagenome ERZ1026876 (study PRJEB33269, sample SAMEA4719804) | human gut metagenome | biome: human-associated habitat; feature: organic feature; material: feces | place: Cameroon | collected 2013-10 ... | reverse complement strand
GCTGGCTGTTCCGGCCTTTGCGGTGGAGGGCGGCTTTGCCGACCTGTACTACCGCATGAACGACAGCGCAGAAGTTCTGACCGAGGACGAGGATAATGAACTGGAGGCTTCGCTGGAGGAGCTGAGCGTCCGCCAGAGCTTTGATGTGACCATTGCCACCGTCGAGTCGCTGGAAAGCGTGGACTACGACAACATGGAGGCCTATGCCGACGACCTGTATGACTTCTGCCAGTTCGGCTACGGCTCCGATATGGACGGCGTGCTTCTGCTGGTGAGCGTGGGCGACCGCAAATGGCACATCTCCACCTGCGGCTACGGCATCACCGCCTTTACGGATGCCGGCATCCAGTACCTTGGCGAGCAGATGACCCCCTTCATGGCCGATGGAGACTACGCCGGTGCCTTCCGCACCTTTGTCCAATGGTCGGATACCTACATTGACGCTGCCCGGGCGGGCCACCCCTACGATGTGAATAACCTGCCCCGGGAGCCGCTGTCTCTCATGTACCTGTTCCTTGCGCTGGGCATCGGCCTTGTGCTGGCATGGGTCGTCGTCCATGTGATGAAAAGCCAGCTGCGCAGCGTGGCGTTCCAGGAGAATGCCGCCAGCTATGTGCGGGAGGGCAGCATGAATCTGACCAACAGCCGGGAGCTGTTCCTGTACCGTGACGTGCACCGCACCGAGCGACCGAAGGAGTCCAGCTCCAGCGATTCCGGCGGCAGCTCCACCCACACCTCTTCCAGCGGCACCACCCACGGCGGTGGAGGCGGCTCGTTCTGAAAGGAGCATGTTTATGAACCCTTATCTCTCGGAAAAAGCCCGGGGTGAGATTCCCCGTTTCCTCAAATGGCTGCGGAACGCAGGGCTTGCCTTCTGCGTGTTCTGCTCTTTTGGCGGGTTGTATACCCTCTGTCTGGACCTGCAGGTCAAGGACACCTCCCACGTTGTCGGGTATGTGTTCTGGATCGTGGTGGGCGCAGTGCCCCTTGTTCTGTTCGCACGCAACGAAAAACGCCGCTACCATGCAAGAACCATCGCCCGCAGGGTGGAGAGCTACTCCGGGCCGGAGGTGCCCCTGCGGTGGCTATGCAACAGCGTTGGCATGGACACAAAGGACCTTGCATGGTATTTTGAAAACGGTTATTTTGTAAACCTCAGTCTGGATCTGAACCAGAAGATCGTCCGCAGGCGGACTGTGCCCCGCCATGACCCGAACCGGAGCTGAACCCTTTACAGCTGAAACAGAAAGGAGTATTTTCATGGGACTTTTTGATAAGATGAAGCAGGTCGCCGCAAATGTTTCCGGCAACCAGACCGTCACCTTTACCTTTCAGGCTCTGCCGGAAAGCCTTGCCCAGATGCAGGCACTGCCGGAGGCCAGTCTGGACACCCCCTTTAAGACCGCAGCCCTCACCGTCTGCGCACTGTGCGCCTACGGTGCCGATAAAAACATCGGGCTGGAGATGCTCAACTGGCTGCGGGGCCCCCGCCCGTTGAACGGGCAGGAGATCTCCTTCCTGAACGACCGCTTTCGGGACGGCAAGAGCTATATCCCGTTCTCCTACTTTGTGGGTGCGTCGCCGGAAAACGGCTATACCCCCCGCCAGCCCTTCACCCTGCTGGTGGGCAGCAACCACACCTCCAACGCCGAGGAGGGCTACTGCAAGCTGTTCATCCCCTGCGGCGGTGCCGACAGCCCCCGCCCCATCAAGCTGCGCCGCAAGGGCGACGGGCAGTGGTTCTTGTGGGAGCAATACCTGATGACCGGCATCCGCATCCCGGCGTCTGCCGACCCGTGGGCATAAAACAAAGGGGCTGACATGAAAGCCATGAAAACTTTTGCAGCACTGCTTGCACTGGCTTTCAGTCTGGCAGGGTGCGGTGCGGTGGACGGCGACCCCGTCCGCCCCGCTTCCGGCAGCGCCGGGCAGGGCAGCAGCGTAGCGGCTTCCGGTGCCGATTCCGCTGAGCCGGAGCAGCTTGCCGCGCTGCGGCAGCTGGCCGGGGAAAACGGAGACCTTGCCGGGGTGCTCTATCTGGGCAGCGTCCCGGAGCGCACCACCGATGTGCGTGCCGTGCTGGACAGCTTACCGGAACAGCCGTGGCAGTTTGTTGCGGACATCCCGGCAGACCGCTGGGTCACAGCGCCGGGCGGCGGGCGCGAGCTGTACTGCATCTTTGCCGTGCGCAGGGAGGATACACTTTTTGTCTATGAAAAGCAGGATCCTCAGTACCCGAACGAGACGGGCAAGGAGCTTTACGGCAGGCAGGGTGGCCAGCCCATTCTGCTGCTGTGCAACGGCAGCAGGGAGGACACCGACACCATGGTAACGGTCTATTGCAGCACCGGACGCCCGCTGGACTGGAACCCGCAGCTTTCCGCCGAGACCAGCCGCCCTGTGCCGGTGGAGGGCGTAGACGATTTTTCCCAACACCCAACGCCCGGCGCTGCCCCCTGAGGTGCGCCCCGGCAGGGCATGAGAAAGGAGAACCTATGAAAAAGATCAAACTTTTGGCAGCCCTGCTGGCGCTGACCATCGGCCTTGCAGGCTGCGGCGGGTCGTCCAAGGGCGGCAGCAGACCCGCCAGCTCAGCGTCCAAAAATAAGCTGGACGGTGACGGCATGACCGCATCCAGCACCCAAGAGCAGAAATACGAGGAGCCGGAGGACGTGACCTACATGCGCCTTCTGGCAGGGGAGGACGAATACCGCGCCTGTGTGCTGTATCTGGGCGGCTCCTACGAGGTGACCACCGATGTGCAGAAGGTGCTGGACAGCCAGACCGATCTGCGGGATCTGTGGGGCTTCGTCTATGACATCCCGCAGGATCACTGGGTCGTGGCACCGGATGGCGGGTGCGATTTGTACTGCATCTTCCCGCAGGACCCGGATGCCACCCTGTTCGTCTACGAGACGAGCCTGACAGACGATGCCGAAAACCCGCTCCAGCGCGGTAAACAGCTCTATTACAGTGAGGATGGTCAGCCCATCCTGCTGCTGTGCAACATCAGCGATATCGCACCCAACACCGAGGTGGAACTGTACCCCAGCACCGGCGAGGAACTGGTATTCAGCCCCTTCCTTTCCGGCGAGAACGGTCATGTGGTGGAAGCCGAGGGCGTGTGCGATTTTACCATCTACCCGGAGGGGGACGACTGGGAGACCGACACAAGTCCTTGGTCGCTGGAAGGCAACTGGCTGGAGACCGGTCGTGACACCGACGAGGGCTATTTTGACACTGACCCCGCAGACGCCGACCGGATGTGCTTTTTGCCCACAGACGCCGACACCGAGGGCAGCCAGCTGCCCTTCACCGCCAGCTACATCACCCCCTATCCGGAGCTGAACGTGGAGGAAGCCGACCTGTTCTATCAGGAGGGCACCCCGGAGGTACCCTTCCGCTCCAATCAGGAGTGGTACGCCACCTTTACCGGGGAGGACGGCTCCCGCTACGCTGTCACGCTGGAGGACGAGGACACCCTTGCCTTGAAGTTCTATCTGGACGGCGGGGAGAGCTACCTGAGCCTTGTCAACACTGTCTACTTTGCACGGCAAGAGGCCATGGGCTGACCGGCGCGCACCCCAACACCGGGAGGAATGCACCATGAAACAAACCAAAAAGATCACCATCCTCCACTCCAATGATCTGCACGGAGACTTTCTGGCAGAGCAGGTGGACGAAAAACTGGTGGGCGGCGTTTCCATGCTGTCCGGCTACATCGAAAAGGTGAGGGCCGAAGAGCCCAACACCATCTACGCCATTGCAGGTGATATGTTCCGGGGCTCGGTCATTGATTCCGAATACAAGGGGCTTTCCACCATCGAGATCATGAACGCCCTTGCCCCGGACGTGGTTACCATCGGCAACCACGAGGTGGACTACGGCATCGCGCATCTGCTGTTCATCGAGAAATGCGCGCGCTTTCCCATCATCAACGCAAACCTCTACATCAAAAACACCTCCACCCGGCTGTTTACCCCCTACAAGATCCTGCGGATGGACGGCATGAACATCCTGTTCATCGGCATCATCACGCAGGACGTGATCAACCAGACCAAATCCGAATCTCTGGTAGGCTCCTTTGTGGACACCGCCGCAGCAGCCGCCGAGGTGGGCAAGATCTGCAACGCCCACAACAGCATCGATATTGATTTTACCGTGCTGCTGACCCACATCGGCTTTGAGGAGGACCGCCATCTGGCACGCCAGCTGGACCCGGCGTGGGGAGTGGATCTGATCATCGGCGGGCACAGCCACACCCTGCCGGAGCACGCGGTGGAGGAAAACGGCGTGGTCATTGCGCAGGCGGGCACCGGCACCGACCAGATCGGGCGCTTTGACATCATTGTGGACACGGACAACAACTGCATCGATTCCTACACATGGCACACCGTGCCCATCTGCGCCGAGACCTGCCCCCGCAACCCCGCCATGGAGCAGGTGCTGCACCGCTTCACCAGTCAGGTGGACGAAAAGTACAGCCACATCGTGGCGCGCTTCCGCCGGGAGCTGACCCACCCGGAGCGCACCCGGGAGACCGAGCTGGGCAACCTGTTTGCGGACATCTTCACCCGCAGCCTTGGCATCGATATTATGCTCATCGGCTCCGGCAGCATCCGGGCCGAAAAGCTGGGCCCCATTGTCACCTACGGCGACCTCATCGAGGGCTTCCCCTACGATGACGGCGTGTTCATGTTCAAGGTGACAGGCCAGCAGCTGCGCCAGATGCTCCACTACATGCTGCGGGAGGAGGCCTACACCGGCCACACCGAGTTCTACCAGCTGCCCTCCACCCTGCGCCTGCGGTACGATCGCCGCAAGGGCGATTTTGATTACTTTACCTACTGCGGCAGAGAGGTGGGCAAGGAGATCGGCGACGATGCCCTGTTCACCGTGGGCTTGCAGAACTACCACTTTAAAAACATCGAAAGCTTTTTCAACATCTCCTACGATACCATCTGCAAGCTCCAGAAGCCCCGCAGCGTGGCAACCTCCTGTCAGGATATCCTGATGGAGTATTTCCGGGAGCACGAGATGCTGGACGCGGTGGTGGACGGCAGAATGACCATCCTGCCCCCGGCGGCAGGAGAGGGAGACTGACCCATGGGCACAGAAAGGAGGAAACGAACCATGCGCACCTTCTCGCTGGTGCTGCTGGGGCTGGCGGTGGGGGCGGCACTGTTTAGCCGCAGCCCCCGCAGCCCTGCCCCGGCGCTGGCGGAGCTGGAAACGCTGGAGTTCTGGGAGCGGGGCAGCTACATCCAGCCCATCTCCCGCACCTGCCTCACCCGCACCCCCGAGGGCACCCGGGTGGAGCTGGAGCTGTACCACGAAGAAGTGTATCAGGAGCAGGCCGGGCCGGAGCTTCTGGAACAGGCCAGGGCCATTCTGGAGGAGTACGGCGTGGGCGGCTGGGCGGGCTTCTCCGGCCACGACCCCAACGTGCTGGACGGCAGCAGCTTCCGGCTGGAAGCTACTCTTGCCGATGGCACCCGCATCGAAGCCCACGGGGAAAACAAGTTTCCCTCAAACTACCGGGACGTGATGAGCGCTCTGGACGACCTCACCGCCGCCGCCCAGAAAAACGCCCTGCAGCAATACACCCCCTAAACAGAAAGGAGCACCCCATGAAACAACGATTCACAAAACGAACGCGCCTTGTCAGTGCTCTTTTGACACTGGCCATGGTGTTCACCTTCCTGCCCTTCAGCGCGTTGGCGGCAAACACGGGAATTGCTTTTAATTCGCCGGATTTTAAGCTTAATTTCCCGGATGAGGAATTTCGACGCTTTCTCAAAGAATGCTGTGACAAAAACGGCGATGGCAAGCTCGATGTGGATATCAAGAATATGACGATTCCAACCAGTTATGCAATCAAAAGTCTTGAAGGAATTCGTTTCTTTGAAGATCTCGAAAAGCTGGATTGCCACGGTATCGGCTTGACAACACTTAATGTTGGCAAAAATTTCAAACTGAGGGAGCTGGATTGTTCCCAGAATCAACTGAAAGAGTATTATCCTATTCTTTCAAGCGGACTGAAAAAACTGAATTGCTCCAATAATAAACTGACCCACATGAATCTGGGCATTCTCTCTGGGCTGAATCTTGAAGAGGTGGATTGCTCCAATAACAATATAACGAATATCGTAATGGATAGCGTGGGGGAACTGGTCAAATTTGATTGTTCTAACAACAATCTGATGGCGTTGGATGTCAGCCAATGCCTCAAGCTGGAAGAACTGAATTGCTCTGGAAATCAATTGATGGAGTTGGATGTCGGGCACCAGACGCAGCTGACACAGCTGGATTGTAGCAATAATAAATTGACAGAACTGAACGTGAAACAGAATGGCGGCTTGATATCTTTGATATGCAATGATAATCAGCTGACAACGCTGGACCTGAGCCAAAATCACAGTTTGAGTAAACTGAATTGTGCAAAAAATCGGTTGGCTTGTGTAGACGTTACTGGAATCAGCGTCACGATAACAGCTGATGGCAACAGGTGTCCCATTGCTGTCCGTACAGACGGAAAGTTTGACTTGACCACCCTGCCCGGCTTTAACGTGGGAAAGGCAACCAACTGGAACGGCGGCTCTGTTTCTGGCACGATTCTGACAGTGGAAGATGGCAAGGATGAGGTGAGCTACCAATACGATTGCGGCAATGGAGTAAAGCCCACATTCATCTTTGAAACCAGTCTGCCCATCAATGAGAAAAATTTCCCTGACCCTAACTTTAGAAAGTACATCAAAACCTACAAAGCAGATGGCAGAGATGTCCTCACGGTGGAAGAACAAAGAAAAGTCGAAAGTATCGAAGTCAAAGGATGGAACATCAGCAACTTAAAAGGCATTGAGGCGTTCCCCAACCTGAAAGAGTTGAATTGCGAAAACAATTCTATCCAGAAATTAGACCTGAGACAGAATCCAGAGTTGGAAAAATTGATATGCAATAAGAATCAACTGACCCAGCTAGACCTGAGCAAGAATCCGAATATCTACTTTCTGAATTGCTCTTGGAACCAGTTGGAACAACTGGATGTATCGCATCTGAAAGATTTGGTGACGCTCGATTGCTCGCACAACGATCTGGAGCAACTGGATGTCAAAAATAGTAAATCTCTGGTAGCACTCAACTGTTCTGCAAATCAGTTGACAGAGCTGGACGTAGATGTGACTCATAAACCCAATCTGGAAAGGGTAGAATGCCAAAACAACCAGCTGACATCGCTGATTCTGGGCCAAAATAAACTGCTGAAGAAACTGAATTGTGCCCATAACCAGTTGACCCAGCTGAATTTGAACAATATGATTTCCTTAAAGGATCTGAACTGTTTCAACAACCAGCTGACCGTGCTGGATGTCAGCGATAGTCCAAAATTGACTACATTGTGGCTTGGGGATAACCATCTCACCAGCCTGAATCTGGACAACAACCCGAAGCTCGATTTCTCTCTTACGGATATTTACAGCGGTGATAATGTTTACACCGTTACCCTGAACCCTGACCGTACGTTTGACCTGAGTACTCTGCCCGGGAACTTTGATAAAAGCCGGGTTACAGGATGGGAGCATGGCAAAGCCAATGGGAACATTCTGACAGTCGATGAAGGCACAAACGTAGTGTACTACGCTTATAAGTGCAGAAGCGATATATTGGAAGTAAGTTTCAAGCTGGATGTGACTGGCACCGGCGGCACCGTTCCCCCGGTAACGCCTCCGGAACCCCCGGTGACGCCTTCGGAACCCCCGGTGACGCCTCCCTCCGGCGGCGGTGACGGCGGCGGTGCGGTCGTCATCGTGGCGGCGGCTGGCGCAGCGGTGGCTGGCGTTGTAGGCTACGGCGTGTATAATTATGTTTCCGGCCGCAAGCTGCAAGCCCTGCTGCCGGAAGGCGTGGCTGCACCCGAGAACCGCGCCCAGACCGCGCTGTTGCTGTGGAACACCGCAGGCCGTCCCGAGCCTGCCGAGGCTCCGGCCTTTGCAGACGTGGCAGATCCGGATACCGCCAAGGCAGCCCAGTGGTGCGTGGAGCAGGGGCTGATGAAGCGCCGCCTGAACGGCAAATTTGCCCCGGGCAGCAGCATCCCGGCCTATCAGGTGCTGAACGCCTACCGCAAGCTGGCAGGAGGCTGACAACCGAAGGATCATTCTGCCCATGCCGGGCAATGACCACTTTTTGAAAAAGGGTGCCCTTTTTTCGGGAGAAGCGTCAGCTTCTCCCGAATGGGGCCCTGAAAAAAAATTTTACCACAGAAAGGAGCACCCCATGAAACAACGATTCTCAAAACGAACGCGCCTTGTCAGTGCCCTTTTGACGCTGGCTATGGTATTCACCTTCCTGCCCTTCAGCGCCTTTGCGGACGATGAAGTCGATTTCTGGGTTCCCCTGCACAGCGAAAACTTTCCGGACAAAACGTTCCTGGAATATATCAGAACGACGTTTGACAAAGGAGGATCGGAGGATGGAGAACCGAATGGAATTCTGGAGCCAGGCGAATGGAGAGCTGTCACTACGATCGATGTCCGCAACAAAAATATTACCAGCCTGTGGGGCATTACGTGTTTTCGCAACTTGAAGAAGCTGAATTGCTCCGATAACCAGCTGACATCTTTGAACCTAAGCTACAACACCAAGCTAACGCAAGAAAACCTCAAGTGCACTGGAAACAAGTACCCCATTACCATTGATGAGACCGAACGTACGTTTGACTTGAGTACCCTCCCTGCTGGATTTGACGTAAATAAGACCAGTGAATGGGTTGGCGGCACTGTGAGCGGCAACACCCTGAAGGTGAACCCGGGTGCAGACCGGGTAACTTACACCTACGATTGCGGCAATGGACTGACCAGCGTATTCAGTCTGCAGGTGCTGACCATTACCAGAATCAAGCAGGTGAATCTCCGTGTAAACACACCCAAAAAGAACGAAATGCCGGACGAGACCGTTGTTATTCTGGACAACGGAGCAGACGTTTGTGACGCCAAGATCTACTGGGTCGAGGGCGACGGCGTAGGCGGCAAGCCGATCACCGGCACCTTCAGACCGGGCAAACGGTACACCCTTCAGGTGGGTCTGTACGCAAAACCCGGATATAAGTTTAGCAAGGATACCGTCTGCACAGTGAACGGACGGGAAACAGAGTTCATCTGGACCCAGAACGATGATACGGAATATTGCGCAATAAAGCATTATTCGGTGTCGCTGAGTCCGGGCGGATTTGAGCACGACCACAAGATGGAAATGACCCACGACGAGTACAGTCACTGGATGGAGTGCCCCATCTGCCATACGGTGCAGGACACCGAAGCCCATGTCTATGATAACGACAAGGATACCACCTGCAACGTCTGCGGCTATGTCCGCAGCCTGACCCCGGGCGGCACCCCCGGCGGCGATACCCCGGGCGGCGGCTCTACCGGCGGCGGTGACGGCGGCGGTGCGGTCGTCATCGTGGCGGTGGCTGGCGTTGTGGGCTACGGCGTGTACAATTATGTTTCCGGCCGCAAGCTGCAAGCCCTGCTGCCGGAAGGCGTGGCTGCACCCGATAACCGCGCCCAGACCGCGCTGCTGCTGTGGAACACCGCAGGCCGTCCCGAGCCTGCCGACGCCCCGGCCTTTGCAGACGTGGCAGACCCGGATACCGCCAAGGCAGCCCAGTGGTGCGTGGAGCAGGGTCTGATGAAGCGCCGCCTGAACGGCAAATTTGCCCCCGGCAGCAGCATCCCGGCCTATCAGGTGCTGAACGCCTACCGCAAGCTGGCAGGATAAAACCTCTCCGCTTTTTCAGGCAAAACCATTGCGGAGCACCACCATACAGAACCCATCTGGCAGATCTGCGGTGATTTGTGGGAAAACGTGCAAAACAATCACTGAATTTCCTTGGAGTATCCCTAATATGGAAAGAATTGAAGTAATCGTTCGTATTACAAAAGATCATTGTCCTCCGCAAGAGCAAAAACTGTTTGAATGGGATGAAAGGGAACAGGAGCCAGCAGGCACATTAAGCTACCCCGGCCTTGAGATCAATTTGGAACAACGTCGTGTTTTCAAAAATGGACAGGAAGTGTGCATGAGCCGTTATGAATATGGCGTTTTAAGCCTTATGGCACAGCATCCGGGGCAGCTGTTTACAAAGGAGCAGATCTTTGAAGCCGTTTGGCAGCAGGATAGCGAGAGCTGTCTGACCGCTGTTACAAATACGATTGGGCGTATTCGACAAAAAATCGAGGATGATAGATCCGCTCCTGTTTATATCCGAACGATTTCTAACCTCGGCTACCAATTTACGCCGAATGTTCTGGTGGGAAAAGACTCCTTATAACGATAAAAGCCATACTCAATGGGCAATTTAGACCTTGAGTATGGCTTTTGTCATTATCTGGAAAGACAAAAATTGACATCCTTGCAATCGAAAACAATCTTTTCTAAAATAATATAGAAAAAAGATTTTAGGGGGCAGTAAGATGTTATCCTTTGAAGATGTTCTAAAAGAGTTTGATATTTTTTTGCAAACGGCATCCTATTTAGAAGTTCTTCCTTGCCGCTGGGGGTATGTTCGGCTTTTTAATGAGGGCGACCCTATCAACTTCTATGCAGTCTTGTGCCGTACTCCGCAAGAGCTATATGACACACTGGAAAATGATCTTGCCATTGAAAAAGAGGTTCAAAATCCACAACGAGACTGATTATGAGAAAATTATTGTGTAATTCGTTTGTTTTTCGTGTGCTTTTATTGAATGACCTGCTAGAATATTGTGTATTCAGACAAAAAGAACGCCAGAAAGGTTTACAACGTCCTCGCTGGCGGCTCAAGTGTTTTTATTCTGATTTGAGAATTCTGTCAAATGGATCGCAAGCGATCTTGTGGCATCCAGCAATGTCTTTCGCATTTCTGGAGGACAAGCAAGATAAATCGATTCCAACTCTCGACATTCGCGTTCTGCTTCTGATAGGTTCGGGTTGATAACCGAATCCAGAGAAAGTGGTAGGACATGGAGAATGGCACTTAAAATGTCAAAAGAAGGATTCTGCTTTCCGTTTTCAATATTGGCGATATACTTCACCGAAACATTACTTTTCAGTGCCAGTTGATCTTGTGTCATTTTCATCGCTTTTCGGACAGCTTTTATCTGCTTTCCCAGAGCGATTGCATCTGTATTCGGCATTATCATCACCTCAATAGTATTGTATCGTTCTTACAGAAAGAACGGTATAACATCATCGTTCGGGTAATTTTGTCCTATTGTGCTGATTTGTGCCTTTTCCCGGTCGAGTTATAAAAAAACGGTAACTCGTCCGGGCGATTTCATGCGCCACAAGATCACAGTTACCGTCTATGGAGGGTACTGTGATTTTTTATTGGGGTAATGCATCAAAAAAAGCCTGTCTGCTGCCGTAGACCAGACCACTCCGAAACAGGCGCAATCGTTCCGTTTTGCCACCCACAATCGTGCCGATATGCTGTACTGCGCCAGCTTCCCTCAATGGGAGGCTGGCGTTTTTGCGCTTTTAAGGGCAAGGTGTCGTGGGCCACCACGATCCTTTTTGTCCGAATGCTCACATTCCGTAAAATAACTGGAGGATTATTGATAATGAAATCGACCTATTTGCTTCCGTGGCTCAAGATGACCACATGGTACTTCCGACTGTCTCGATTGCTGGAAGTTTCCAACGTCAAAAAGCGCACCAAAAATCATAGTGCTGATGCCGACCGTATTTTCATGTTGGTGAAAAATCATGTGCTGGCCGTATCCGGCATGGGAGATGAAGCTCCGCCCACTCCCGGCGGAAGAAACGGAGGGAGTGATGTATTATGATCCTGCTGCAACGGGTGAACGAATCCAAAACCTCCGAAAAGACCGTGAAGTGACACAAGAACAGCTTGCCATCGACCTGAACATCAGTGACCGCTACATGAGAAATCTGGAGAAGGGTGAGAAAGTTCCGTCTGTTGACCTCTTTGTGGAGCTGCGGGAGCGATTTGGCTCCTCGCTGGACTATATCGTCTTAGGTGTGTCTGCATCCCAGCGGGAGCAGGAGCTGCAAGATCAGCTGAAAATGCTCCGCAAAGAACTGAAAGAAATGCAGCGGCGGATTCTTGTTATGCTGGAAATGCTGGGCGAATCTGCTTGATCTAACACTTTACTATCGTAAACCGGAACGATTGGTTCCGGTGAAAATGGCAAAACCGGAACTACTGGTTCCTAACGAGAACTTCAGTTTTCAAGTACACTATGGTCACAGCAAGGGCAGCCCCCTGACAGGGGCCGACAAGCCCGAAACTGTACCGTGTACCTTGAAAATTGAAGAAGCAGCTTTTCGGTACTTCCAGACAATGATACTTCCGTAATTCGCGGCCCGGTCAGAAAGCAGACGGGGTGGCTGAGATGCCAATGGAGCGGTGCAAATCCGTCGCCGAAAAGTTCCCACCTCCGGGGTGTCGAGGACAAATAGGAGAAAAACAGTATTTTTCAAACCACCAGTTGAGAATTTCTCGGCTGGTGGTTTTACATTTCCCATCAAAATACCGATATGGAGGAAATCTATATGAGTCGATTTTATAACAACTGCGTAGATGAAGCTAGCTTGACCACCCTCTGCCCGATTTGTCTGGATTCCTTTCAGGGGGCAAAGGGCGTTCGTGTCCGGCGCGCAGACCCCAAGCAGAAGATCAAGGATGTCTGCACCTACTGCCAGATTCGCTATGGTTTCGATTATTATGTACAGCCCGATAAGAACGCTGGGCAGTATGTGAAGCGAGGCCATTTCGATGATGAATCTGAATGCGCTTAAAATCGACCCGGAGTTTCAGGGCAAGATCCCACCCCTGAATTTTGAAGAAGAACAACAGCTTGAGCAGAACATTCTCCACGAAGGACGGCTGCTGAATCCGCTCATCATCTGGAATGGCTTTATTCTGGACGGACATACCCGCTACCGCATCCTGCGGAAGCATCCGTTCATTGCCTACCAGATACAGGAAATCAAACTGGACAACCGTTATGCAGCTCTCTCATGGATCTGCCAGAACCAGCTTGGCCGGGAACGGCTGATTCTCCGGCTGCGCACGGTGCATCCTAAGACCATCACCCGGTTGGCACAAAACGACACTGGCAATGTGGCAGACCGCCACATGAAGCAGATCCTGTCCATCTACAATGGTGCTGGCCGCACCCACAATCTGCCCTGCAAGCGGTGATGCACATGATTCCAGTCAACCGAAAGTTTTTACGCGGTGATATTTACTACGCCAATCTGGAGCCGCATCTCGGCTCCGAACAAGGCGGCATCCGCCCTGTGGTCGTGGTGCAGAATAACACCGCAAACTGCTATTCGCCCAACCTCATTGTTGCACCTGTCACATCCAATATCGGAAAGAAGCCCGATCACCAATCCCACGTTCTTGTGGACGGTAATCGGGCTTTTGTGCAGCCATCTATGATCTTGGCAGAATCTGTCCAGACCATCAGCAAGGGACGGCTGATCCGCCCGATGGGGCGGTTGAGCATCCCGGAACTCATTCGGCTTAATTATGCGCTGCTCTATCAGCTCGATCTGAACGAATGGGTATGGAGAAAGGAGGCATATGAACGCTATCTGCGATACCACCGCTAAATCGGAAACTATTTCCGTCAAAGGCTGCAAGGTCAAAATCACCTATGCACCTGCGGATACGGACTGTTTGGATGCAATCCAGAAGCTGCTGCAAACCACCATCCTGCGCACGGCAGGACACACCGCTGCCTGACATCCTTGTGTTCCTTGAATGCGTGAGATAAGATAAAATCGAACTGAACCTTGAAAACAAAATATGGACGAAGCACGTTTGATTTTTCCTTTCTCACTCAACGAAAGAGAGAATGAAATGAAAAAACGTGTTTATACCTTATACCGTGTTTCAACCAAGGGACAGGTCGAGAAAGACGACATCCCCATGCAGAAAGAATCCTGCCGCGACTTTGCAGAAAGTCAGGGCTGGGAAATCGTCAAGGAATTTTCCGAGAAAGGCGTTTCCGGCTTTAAGAAGTCCGCCAAAGAACGTGATGAACTTCAAAAAATCCAACAGGCTGCGATGGAGGGCAAGTTTGACATCCTGTTGGTGTTCATGTTTGACCGTCTGGGCCGCCGTGACGATGAAACTCCCTTTATTGTGGAGTGGTTCACCAAGCAGGGCATCGAAGTCTGGAGTGTGAACGAAGGACAGCAGCGGTTCGACACCCATGTGGACAAGCTGATGAACTACATCCGCTACTGGCAGGCATCCGGCGAGAGCCTGAAAACCTCCGTCCGTACCCGGACAAGGCTGGAACAGCTCACCGGGGAAGGACATTATACAGGCGGCACCGTGCCTTACGGCTACAAGCGTGTCCGTCTTGGCCGAGTGAACAAGAAAAATCAAGAGGTCTGCGACCTTGTAATTGATGAAGCGGAAGCGGAAATCGTCCGGCTGATTTTCCACAAGTACGTTTATGAGGGCTACGGCGCACAGAAGTTGAGCCACTACCTTTATGAACAGGGCGTTGTAGGCCGGAACAGCAAGAACATCCCTAACACCAGCATCGTTCGGATGATAAAGAACAAGTGCTACACGGGCTATCTCATCAATGGTGCGGTAGAAGCCGAGTGCCCACAGCTCCGCATCATTGAGCCAGAGCTGTTTGAGCAGGCACAGGAACTGCGGCAGGCGCGCACCTGTGAGCGTGGCAGTACACCACTTGGCACCAGCTCTAAAGCCTTGCTGACAGGGCTGGTCTACTGCGCCCACTGTGGCAATCGCCTGAGCCTGACCAGCAGCGGACGGACGCACACCTATGCCGATGGGCATACGGTGAAAGAAGTCCGCCCCCGGTATAGCTGCTTCTACAAGATTCGGCATCCGGGTGACTGCGATGGGCAGTCCGGCTACGGCGTTTCCAAGCTGGATTCCATCGTAGAAGAAGTTGTCCGGCAGATCTTTGCACAGTTCCGCGAGGTCTCCCGGAAAAAGCTGCTGGAATCGGTCAAGACGAACGATGCCGCCCGCATCCAGAAGAAGGTCAAGAAAATCCAGAAAGACTTAGAAAGCAAGCAGAAAGAACTGGACGACCTGAAAGCCGAAACCATCCTCGTCATCCGGGGCGTAAGTGCCTTGGACAAAGAACTGCTGGGCACACTGGTAGCCGAGGCAAGAGAGGCTCTGGAAACGCTGGAAAAGCAGCTTGTGCAGGCACAGGAAGAATACGAAGAAGCCACCAAAACAGCAAAGCGCAGCAACTACATCTGCAACGAACTGTTCACGTGGGCAGATGTGTACGACACCGCCAACCACGATGAACGCCGCGCCATTTTGCAGCAGTTCATTAAGGAGATTCGCGTCCGAAAGGACTATGAAATCTCGATCACCCTGAACACCAGCTTTAACCAAGTGGAGCAGCTCAAGGCGGTATCAACCTACGATGGTGCGGAAATTTTTGAAGAAATTTCCAAAAAGGGGGCATAAAAGCGATGCGCTTACCCGCAGCACCATGCAAAATGCAAAGAAAGAAGCGTGAAACCGATGAATTTTCAAAAAGTACATTGATGACCCCACCCGGTTCGCATCCGACTTCAGGGTTCGGAACCCGGCACGGTCTGCCAAAGTTTTTTGGACATAAAAAACGCCGCATCGTATAAAAACGATGCGGCAAATTGGTGGACCTAGAGGGATTCGAACCCTTGACCTCTCGGATGCGAACCGAACGCTCTCCCAGCTGAGCTATAGGCCCATATTTAGGGGCGTGACTCGGTTGGGCGACCAACCGACATACTCCCCATTTGAATGCCCACAACTCTGTGGGGCACAAAAGCGATACGCTTGCACTCCCAACTGAGCTACGAGCCCACAAAAAAGCACCCAATTTCTAATGGGGGCAAATGAGCTATAACACCAGATCGGGAATGCAACGCTTGCACTCCCAACTGAGCTACGAGCCCATATTTAAGCCCCCAAAAACCGCTTGGGGGCGCGTGGTATATAACTCCAGATTGTTTAAGGACCGCATGGGCTCCCAACTGAGCTATAGGCCCATATTTAGGGGCGTGACGCGGTTGGGCGACCAACCGACATACTCCCCATTTGAATGCCCACAACTCTGTGGGGCACAAAAGCGATACGCTTGCACTCCCAACTGAGCTACGAGCCCACAAAAAAGCACCCAATTTTGAATGGGGGCAAATGAGCTATAACACCAGATCGGGAATACAACGCTTGCACTCCCAGCTGAGCTATAGGCTCAGGATGATGACGCTGATAGTGTACCGCGTTTTGGGGCGTTTGTCAAGCAATTTCGGAGAGCGCGAACGGGGGACTTACAAGTGGCCAAGCTGCCAGAAGGCCACGGCGCTGGCGGCGGCCACGTTGAGAGAATCCACCCCATGGGACATGGGGATCTTTACGGTGTAGTCGCAGGCGGCAATGGTACTATTGGCCAGCCCATCACCCTCGGTGCCCAGCACGATGGCAAGCTTTGGCTCGGCGGCAAGGGCGGCATCGTCAATGCTGACCGAGCGGTCGCTCAGCGCCATGGCAGCGGTCTTGAATCCCAGTGCATGGAGCTGAGCACTGCCGTTTTCCGGCCAGTCGGCAGGGCAGGTGCCGATCTGCGCCCATGGCACCTGAAATACGGTGCCCATGCTCACCCGCACTGCGCGGCGGCATAGCGGGTCACAGCAGGAGGGGGTAATGAGTACGGCATCCATGTTCAGCGCGGCAGCGCTGCGGAAGATAGCGCCCACGTTGGTGGAATCTACGATGCCCTCCAGCACGGCCACCCGGCGGGCGTGAGCGCACACCTGCTCCACCGTGCGGGGCGCAGGGCGGCGGAAGGCGCACAGCACGCCCCGGGTCAGCGCAAAGCCGGTAAGCTGTGCCAGCAGCTCCCGGTCAGCGGTATACACCGGCACATCGCCGCAGCGGGTCAAAATCTCCTGTGCCGGGCCGGTGATCTGCTTGCGCTCCATCAGCAGGGAAAGAGGCTGGTATCCGGCGTCCAGCGCCCGGGCGATCACCTTGGGGCTTTCAGCAATAAAGATGCCCTTTTCTGGCTCCAGTCGGTTACGCAACTGCGCCTGCGTGAGCCGGGCGTAGATGTCCAGCTCCGGGGCGGTAAGGTCGGTGATCTCATGAATGACAGGCATGGAAAGGCTCCTTTGAAATGAAGTTTTTTCTATTGTAGCACAAGCCGGGCCGGAATGCAAAATCCCTGCTGCACACAGAGCGCAGCAGGGATTTGAATGCGGAATGTTATTCAGAGCGCAGCGCCTTGACAGGGTTGCTCTTTGCGGCGCTGCGGGCGGGAATCACGCCGCCCAGCATGGTAAGCAGGGTGGCCAGAACGATCAGGATCAGCGCAGCCTGCGGCGGCAGCGAGGCCACCACGTTCACATCGCCCGCGATGTGGTGAATGAGCATATTGCCGGGGATGAGCAGCAGCAGGCAGAGCACCACGCCCATCACGCCGGAACACAGGCCGATGATAAAGGTCTCGGCGTTGAACACCTGCGAGACGTTGTGCTTGGAGGCGCCGATGGCGCGCAGAATGCCGATCTCCTTGCGGCGCTCCAGCACGCTGATATAGGTAATGACGCCGATCATGATGGAGGACACCACCAGCGAGATAGCCACAAAGGCCACCAGCACATTGCTGACCATGCCCACGATTTCGGTGACAGAGTTCATCAGAGTGCCCACCATATCGGTATAGTGGATCACCTTATCCTCTTCGCCCTGCTGCCGCATGGAGGCGTTGTAGGCGTCCAGCTCGTTCACCACCTGCGCCTTGGTATCAAAGCTGTTGGGGTAGATATAGATGGCATCGGGCTTTGCGTAGTCCACATAGCCGAGGTCGTCCAAAATCTTTTCGTAGCTGGAAGCGGAGGAGAGCAGGGTGCTTTTGATCATCTCGGTCAGATCGGAGCCGGTCATGTTGATCTGAATAGCCTGCTGGAACACAGCGGGGTCGATCTTGAGTGCACTTTCCACCTGCGTGCTCAGCTGCGCAATATTGCTCTGGATGGCCTGCGCGATCTTCTGCTCCAGCTGCCCGGCCAGCTTCTGGATGGCGGGACCCATCTGCTCCTGCAAAGCGGCGGTGAGCTGGGTCTGCAGCGCCTCGCCCAGCTGGACGGAGTAGGTCTCCATCACGGTCTGCAGATTTTGCTGGAGGGTACCGGCAAACTGCTCCTCCAGCCCGGAGGTGTCCAGCAGATCACCCATGGATTCGGCAAGCAGCGTCTGGAAGGCCTCGGTCTGCATATAGGAGGAAAAACCGATCTTATCCAGATTCAGCAGGCCGTTGCTGATGAGATAGCGCTTGTAGCCGTTCAGGATCTTTTTCATCAGCGTCTGTAAGCCGTCCTGAGAGATATTCAGCTCTACGCCGTCGAACAGCTCGCCCATGTCCATCTCCATGTCCGGCAGCGGCAGCCCGCTGAGGTCCAGCTTGAAGCTGGAAGGGTCGATGAGGGTAGCAAGATCGAAGGAGCCGTCGGTCAGGTCGAATGCGCCGTCCAGATCAAAGTGCAGGGCGCTGGTGTCGAACTGGAAAGCGTCCTTGAGGGCGTCTGTGTCCACCGAGAACAGGGAGGCGATGTCCAGCATATTGTTGCTGGCAGCGTCGAAGGATTCGCCGGTCAGCACGTTGATGTCCGGGTCTGCCAGCTGCTGGCGCACGATCTCGCTGTTGGCCGCCTGATCGATGACGTAATAGGTCAGGTCGTGCAGGTAGTCCAGACCGCTGTGCAGGATAGTGGAGGTGGCGTCTGCCTTGGGCTGCACGATGCCGACAATGGTCAGCTCCTCGCTGTCGGCCACCAGCTGCTGCATGTAGGCTTCATCATTCAGCTTGCTCAGCCAGACCTTGTGCTCGGTGTCGTAGACATAGCAGTCGGCCTTGTTGACAAGCTTGAAGGTCATGCCCAGAAAATCGTCATAGGTATAGGTGCCGTAGTCCGTGGGCAGATCAATCTTCTGGTTCTGCGCATACTGCTGTAAGATCTTGTCCAGCTCGGCCTGATCCCGCAGACCCATGGCGTACAGCGTATAATCCGAAACGCTGCCGTCCGCGTTCAGGGTCAGCACCAGCTCGTTGTACTTTTCCGGCCAGCGGCCAGCCTTGACATCGTACTGATCCTCGTACAGGGCTGGGGTCTCGGCCATTTCGCAGAACACATAGGGGCTGGCCATGGAGGTCATAAGGCTGGTCACCGAGGCGTTCTCACTGGCGATATCGGAAAAGGTGGTGTCCGGGTTCAGCTTCTGCACGGTGCCGTCCGGGTTCTGGCGGTAGATCAGCGGATAAGGGGTGTAGGTGTATTCCACCGTGGCGTTGTCCCGGATGGTACAGGCGTCACTGTCCAGATATGCCTTCAGCGAGCGCAGGTCGTTGCTGGCGGCACCGATGTTCAGTTGAGACAGCAGCTGTCTCACTGTGACCATGCCCTCCGGCGCGGAGGAGCCGGACGAGACGCTGGTGTAGGTGTCCGGGTCCATCACGCTGGCCAGATCTACGCCGGTGCTGCTGATCTGCAGCGGGTAGGCGGCCAGCGTGGATTTTTCCATGTTGCTGATATAGCGGCTCACACCGTTGGAAAGGGAAAGGATCAGCGCAATGCCGATGATACCGATGGAACCGGCAAAGGCGGTGAGCAGGGTGCGTGCCTTTTTAGTGAGCAGATTGTTGAAGCTGAGGGAAAGGGAGGTGAGCAGGGACATGGAGGAGTGCCCCATGTTCCGGTGCACGGGGGCAACGGCAGCAGCCTCGTCCTCGGGTTCGTAGGGCATGGTGTCGGAGCGGATCACGCCGTCCTTCAGCTTTACGATGCGGGTGGCGTAGCGCTCGGCCAGCTCTGGGTTGTGGGTGACCATGACCACCAGCCGGTCCCGCGCCACTTCCTTGAGCAGTTCCATCACCTGAATGCTGGTCTCGCTGTCCAGTGCGCCGGTGGGCTCATCGGCCAGCAGGATGTCGGGATTGTTCACCAGTGCGCGGGCAATGGCCACGCGCTGCATCTGCCCGCCGGACATCTCGCTGGGGTGCTTGTGCAGCTGGTTGCCCAGCCCCACCTGCTCCAGCGCAGCGGCGGCACGGCGGCGGCGCTCGGCCTTGGAAACGCCTGAGATGGTCAGTGCCAGCTCTACGTTGCCCAGCACGGTCTGGTGGGGGATCAGGTTATAGCTCTGGAACACAAAGCCGATGGTGTGGTTCCGGTAGGAGTCCCAGTCGCGGTCGGTGTATTTTTTTGTGGAGATGCCGTTGATGACCAGATCGCCGCTGTCGTAGCGATCCAGACCGCCGATGATGTTCAGCAGGGTGGTCTTGCCGGAGCCGCTGGGGCCAAGAATGGCCACAAATTCGTTGTCCCGCAGGTTCAGACTGACGTTGTTCAGTGCGTGCTGCACCAGCTCGCCGGTCTT
>ERZ1026876.618-NODE-618-length-20521-cov-5.044024_pt1 | contig 20521 bp, 13 predicted proteins | sample MGYA00380168_ERZ1026876 | MGnify/ENA primary metagenome ERZ1026876 (study PRJEB33269, sample SAMEA4719804) | human gut metagenome | biome: human-associated habitat; feature: organic feature; material: feces | place: Cameroon | collected 2013-10 ... | reverse complement strand
AAATCAAGGAGAGGCGAGCAGCCGGAACGGAGATTTATATGACCAAGGGCAGAAAAACAACAGAAAAGGTCCGCGCGAACTCCCGTTTTTCCTCTGCGCTGGCATTTTTGAGCAGCATTATGCTTCATTGCTCTGTGGTTGCTGCGTTGCTTCCGTAATAAATCCCGGCATTCCGATGCCGATTGGATTTTCTGGTGGATGGCGTGTAAGAAAAAGTGTTTGGGGGTGTCATTTTGTGGAGACACCCTGTTCAATCGCCAGAGTTATTTCATCGACTTCTTTTTTTCCAAGAGGGTACAAGGTCCCAAAAACCAGCCCGGCAGCAGCGCACAGGATCAGCGGAAGCATGATGGAACAGAAGATGATGCCGCCTTCGACGCTCTGCGGTTGTTGCGCTGCTCCTCCAATAAATCCTGTTGCCGCCAACATATATCCAGGGATTGCCCCCGCAACGCCTTGGGCGGCTTTGGAGACAAAAGAGGACAGGGATGCGACGGCGGCTTCGGCTCGTTTGCCGGTTTTATATTGCACATACATCGTGTTGTCGGCCTGAATGCCGTAGGCAAGGGGTCCGATAAAGCCCCCACCGATCCCGGCGAAAACAGCGCCCAAATAGATCAGCAGCAGAGACCGGACATCTATAAACCGGATCAGTGACCCACCTACGGCAACGATGATCCCCGCGAGAAAAACATTTTTCTTTCCGAGTTTGTTTGCCAAAACAGGTGCCACAGCCATGCCGAGCAGCGTAATCACAAGGGAAACAACCGAAACACCTGACATCAGTTTGAGATCCTTCATAATATAAGTGTAGAAAAAGGTGCCGGTGCCACTGCTAAGGGAGGTGCCGACCGTGGATAGCAGAATCGTGAGGAAGTGCGTCCAGACCGGCTTGAAGCGAAGGAACTGAAACAATTCCCGCAGGCTATACCGTTCGTCGTCGGTGCCTTTGGGCGTTACGCGCTCCTTGACCCCCAAAGCGCCAAGGACGGAGAACACTAAGGTGACAGCCATGGAGCCGAAAATCAGGATATAGTAGCTTTCCAGTGTGCCCGACGCAACGATGATGGGAGCGAGAATAGAAATCGCCGCGCCGCCAAGGCCGTATCCGAGTGCCTTGATGAGGGACAGGGAATTTCGCTCCTTGTTTTCGGCTGTCATGACCGGCAAGAGGCTGTTCAGGGAAATGTCCATGATGTCAAAGGTCCACCCAAGCAGGAGGTATGTGATGTATACGATCACATATTTTCCAACGGGACTCCATACCGCACCAAACCACAGGAAAATGTAATTGATTACGCAAATCACCGTGCCAAGGATCAACATAGGTCGGAATTTTCCCATTTTGGTCACGGGAAATTTGTCAAGAAAATAGCCCATGATCGGGTCGCTGATGCCGTCCGCTACCTTGGAAATCAGGAACAGAGTGCCCAGCGCTGCCGGATCAAGACCAACGATCGTGGTATAAAACAGTGTGAAAAACGACGCGAGCAGAGACATCAAAGGAATATTGCCGACATTGGCCAAGAAGAAACTGACCTTTTCCAGCGCGCCGATTTTCTGACTTTTCGCCTTCATTTTAATACGATCCTATCCATTCATGTGTTGCAGCTTGCCTCCAAAGTTTAGCAAAACAAATGATTTTATGCTGTTCTCCCGTACAAACGAGAAACAGCCGATCAGATCGTCCAACGGGATCATGCGGCAAAATCCCCCCCAAAAAATCCGGGATTCTGATACCGATTGGATTTTTGGGAGGGATGCAGGAAAAAGTGCTTCTCAGCCGCAAGTGATTAACGTAGAGATGACTTAGTACCGATTGATCATCTGTGCTTCCGCTTCCTCGCGGGTGATCTCACCATTGTTGCACTTGGACATGAGCTGAACATCATGGTCGTTGAGTTTGTACAGGCGCAGGATGAGCAGCGTGCAGATCCCCCCAATGATGCCGCCAAGGCAGCTGAAGGTCCACAATTTATCGGCAAATCCTGCCGCCTGAATGACGCCCTCACCTTCTTTGAAACCGATCAGAGTCAGGGCAAAAACGCTGACGGCGGTTGCGATCGCACTGTTCAGTTTGGTAAAGAACGTCTGCGCCGCAAAAGTAACGCCACGCATTTTCAGTCCGGTTTTGTACTGCCCGTACTCATAACAATCGGGGGTGAATTGGTATTGCAGGATCGCGGCGATGCCCAGAGGAAATCCACCCAGTGCGTTTAGGATCACATAGACCATCATGTTCTCATATCCGGCTATGTAGCGAACGATGCCCAAAATCAAAGCAAACATATAGGAGAAATAGAAAATTTTGAATTTGTCATATTTCTTGCATAGTTGTACAGCAATTGCCGCACCGATCAGTGTCGGAACGATCACCGCCATCGAGACAAAGGAAGCAATTTCTTCGCCGCCGAGGCAATACCGGGCAATGTATAACCCCCAGGTGGCACCAACATTGAGCAGACAGCTGATAAGAGGAGCAGCAAAGAAAATCAACAGGTATTTATTGGAACGCAGGCATTCAACCATATCGCGCAGCGTATAGTTTTCCTCGGCTCCTCCATCCCGTGCTTTTTCTCTTTCGATCACGCGCTCTTTTGCAAACAGACACATCGGGATCATCATGGCAGCGGACAAAATGGACAACACGATCACAGTCGTAGCCCAGCCGCCCAAACTCTGCCGGACCAGTGGCAAAAGGATGCCGGTCACAATGCCGGCAAAAATTGCAAAAATTCTTCCGATGCTGTTCAGGGACACGCGCTCTTTCTGGTCAAGCGTCATTGTAGTGACAATGCCAAAAATCGGCACATCGCAAAGCGTATAGGCCGTATCCCACAGCATATAGGCAAGGGTCGCCCAGATGATTTTGGCCACCATCGGGATGCCCGTAGGGATCACGAAAAGAAGAATGGTAGAGACCGGGATCGCGATGACAGACATTCGGAGCCAGGGGAGAAATTTTCCTTTCTTAAAATGCACCTTATCCATGATCATGCCGAAGATGGGATCGTTGATGGCATCCCATACTTTTGTGATCAGTGCCACGACCGCAACCAAAGCCGCCGTGATGCCGACATCCGTGAAATAAGTGGTCATGTATCCAATCAGGCCGTAGAATACGTTCTGGCCCATAAAATACATACCGTAGCTGAATTTTTCCCTTTTGGTAACAGTGTTTTCCATTATGTTATCCTTCCTTTCCGTGTGTTGGAAAATGGGGCGTTCCATCGCGGTGCCGCCCGCTGATCTGACGTTTTTGCCCGGAATTACTGCTTTACATCGCAATCAAACGTATAGGGACCACTTCCGATCTTGTACGAACTTCCGTCTGGCAGGTTTACCACTGCCGTAGTGTTGCAGGGGATATCCACTTCTATATGGAACTTGCCATCTTTGAGATCCCATGCAGTTGCAATTTTTCCGTATTCGCTCATATAGGCGCGTTTTGCATTGGTGAATGCGTCATTCAACTCCGGTGCGATCACGATTTCCTTAAAGCCGGGTGCCGCTGGCTGAATGCCGCTGATCTTACGGAACATCCAGTCGTCCACACAGCCAAAGGCATAATGGTTCAGGCTTGTCATAACAGGGGTCCCATCTTCCTTGTAAGCGATGTAGTTTTCCCAAATCGTTGTCGCCCCATGCTTCACCTCATAGAGCCATGACGGGCACTTGGTCTGGAGCAAAAGTTGATAGGCCTGATCGACCCTGCCGGTCTTACAAATCGCATCCAGCAGATACGGCGTCGCAAGAAAACCAGTGTCAAGGCAGCCCCCGTTTTCTTCGATCTTGCGAATCAGATGCCCTGCCATGCTCTTTTTTCTGCTTTCGGGCACAAGGTCAAAGGCAATCGCCAGTACATAGCCGCCCATCATGTCAAACGGCATTTTTCCGTCCTCGGCGATCAGACCTTTTTGGATGGCGGTCTTCATTTTGGAGGCAATCCCCCTGTAATATCGTTCATCCGCCTTGTGCCCAAGAAGCGCTGCTGTATCTGCTATGATCTTGCAGGAATTCCATCCAAAAATCGGCGCACAGTACGCTGCCGTATCAATATGGTTTGCATTGGTGCGGTCAACTCCGTCTACCGTCTGGCTGGGGATCAGCCACTCTCCATATTGGTGCCCGGTATTCCAAAGATACTGATCGATCTCTTTGGGAAGTTTCATTTCCCCGCGGCGCTTTTTCGCTGTCGTGATGATATAGTCACACCAGCGTTTCATCGTGTCATACTGTTCCCGGAGAATCCTGACGTTTCCTGTCATTTGGTACATACTCCACGGTACGATGCAGGCAGCATCGCCCCATCCCGCCTCTCCGACCGGCGAAAAATTGCGGTACGCAATGCGGTTCACTCGTTCAAAGAAATCATAAATGCCGGTGTTGGGAACCACGGCGGGGACTGCGCCGTTTTTTTGTTGGCTACAAGTCACATTGCGCAGCCACCTCGTTAAAAACGGAGTCACATTTTCATTGAGCAGGGCTGTTTCCGCATAAATCTGGATGTCACCGGTCCAGCCACCCTTTTCTCGCTGTGGGCAGTCCGTAGGGATCGAGAACAGGTTGGACCGCTGCGACCAGCGGGTGTTTTCGTAAAGTCGATTGATGTCCTTGCGGGAGGTTTCAAACGTTCCGAGATCCTCATTGTCGGAGGACAGGACGATCGCGGTGAAATCTTCCGGGCAGATCGGAACGTCACAACTCACGCGCACGTAGCGAAACCCATGATACGTAAAATGCGGCTGATAGAAGGACGCCTTTCCGTTTGAAATATAAACATCGCGCTGGGTACGGCCTATTTTTTCGGCCATCATAATATTATTGAAATAATTCCCGTGCTGATCCAGCGTTTCAAAATGATCCAGTACGATTTTTGCCCCGGACGGCAGAGAAGTCTTTACACGAAGCACGCCGGCCAGATTTTGACCAAAATCAAGGATCGTCTCCCCCTTGGGGCTGACCGTCAGCCCAACCGCCGGGAGTTCCAGAACCGGGCGCACCGGCTCCCCGTACTGGGCGACCAGATTTGCGGGATCATGGCCTGACAGGATGCCGGCTTTCCAGGAATTGTCGTCAAATCCCGGGCAATCCCAGCCTTCCTGTTCCATCCGTGCGTCGTAAAGTTCCCCCGCAAACAGGTCAGAGGAGCGCACCGGACTATCGGAGACGGTTACGCCGCCATCGGAAACCACCATCTCGTTGGTTCCATCTTCATACTCGATTTTGACCTGGAACAGAACCGCGTGTTCGGGTTTGAATTTCCTGCTCAACGACTTAAAATTCGCGCTGTTATACCAGCCATCACCCACCAGCATCCCGATGACATTTTCACCTGTCTGTAAAAGGGGCGTAATATCATAGGTCTGGTAACACAGATATTGGGAGTAAACGGTAAACTCCGGTGCAAATTCTCTGTCATCGGGGCGGGTGCCGTTTATACTGAGCTGATAGGCCCCGTGACAGGTGGCATAGACACGCGCCCATCTGACGCGGTCTCTGACCACGAATGCTTTGCGGAAATACTCTGCCGCGTTCTGCCCGCCGATTCCTTTTTTCGCTTTTTTCATCGGAAACGGGGATCTGACCCATTGCGCCGACCATTCTTTCTGCATAAATCCCGTTTCAAAGGAGGAAGAAGCAACCGCAGAGTCGCCGGTATTGTCTGTCACAGTCACCGTCCAGCGGTACTCGCAGAGACTTTTCAGAGGGGGACCGGCGTACTCCACAAAAATGCTCTTGTCGCTTTCCACGATTCCGGAATCCCACACGACTTCTTCGGGGCCTGTCACTGTGATATGATAGGAAGTCTGCATCACATTCTTTTTTTCACTGGTTAGGACCCATGAAAAATATGGCTTTTCGTCCACGCATGGTCTGTATTGACTGTTTGCTTTAAGTCTTGTAAGCTCCATAATGGTCTCCTGTGCTTGTAGAAATTAGCGTTCCTTCGTCGGGAACGTGTTCCTGAAACATTCAAAATTCTTCCAGCAATGCGTTGAGACGTTGTGCTTGCTCTGCGCTCACCCCGCCCGCGAAAGCTTCTGCGGCCTGCCGCAGCGTAAGCCCATACGCAAGATCCGGGATCATATCCACCTCCATCATATTGGAAAGGAACGCCCTGATCGCCGGCTCAGCCAACAAGTCTTCCAGCGTGGAGTCTACGCTGTAGCTTTTTTTCAAGGGGCTTGCGGCCTTGTAGGTAACCGTATATTGCCCGGCCTTTACGCAGCAGATCCCGTTTTCCACCGTTTCAAACAAAGGGTTTTCCGTATCGTGGTATACGGAGTCTGGCGCATACGGAAGGATCACCTGCGCCTTTGCACCGAACGGAACGGTGACGGTGACTGTGATTTGGTCGCCGTTTGCGATCTGCCACCCACAGCGATAGCATCCGCTGGCCGAATCGTAAACCGCGCTTGCCGAGCCCAACTTGTAATCCACCTTGGGGCTGATGCGCATCATCTTGCCGCCCGGGCCTTGCTCCGTCACATCGATCCCGGCTACATGGCGGAAGATCCACTCCAATACAGCGCCATAGGAATAATGATTCAGGCTGTTCATCCCGGTGCTGGAAATGCGACCGTTTTCATCCAGCGAGTTCCAGCGCTCCCACACCGTTGTGGCCCCCAACTTTACTTCGTGGAGCCAGCCCGGGTACTCCTCGTTCAGGAGCAGCCGATAAGCCAAATCCGTCATGCCATGCTCGGTCAGGACGTTACACAGCAGCGGGGTCCCCACAAAGCCGGTGTTCAGCTTATTTTTGTTGTCCCGAAGGAGTTTTCGGAGCATCTGCTCCGTCAGACGTTCATTGTCCGACAAATGGTATTTCAGTGCAAGGACGAGCCCTGTCTGCGTTTTCACGGCACATCTGCCGGTAGCGGTAAAATATTCTTCCTTCACCACCTGCCACTGGCGGTCGGCGATGGCCTGGTAGTTCTGTCTTGTTTCTTCCAGACCGAGAACTGCGGCCGCTTTGGCAACGATCTGGGCACTTGCCGCATAGTAGATGTCAGCGATGTAGGCTTCGTCCGTCGCCCCGTAAACGCTGTTTGCAACGGCCCCGGCACGGTCAAGCGCCAGCCAGTCTCCGTAATGAAAAACCTGTCTCCATCCATGGTGATCGCCGTCGATCTTGCGGATATAATCGACCCATGCTTTCATGCTCTCGATCTGGTTTTCAAGGATCGTTTTGTCACCGCTGAACAAATATACATTCCACGGAATGATACACGCAGCATCGCCCCATGCGCAGGAACACTTGCTCGGCCCGAATGTGGGGACGACCTCGGGGACCATACCGCCAGCCAAGAGCTGTTCCTGATACAGATCGTATAAATATTTCCGATAGAAGGCAAACGAATCGGCCAGATAGCTTGCCGTTGCGGAAAAGACCTGCGTATCGCCGGTCCAGCCCATTCGCTCATCGCGTTGCGGGCAATCGGTTGGCACATCGAGAAAGTTTCCCCTCATGCCCCATTCTACATTAGAGATCAGTTGATTTACCAGCGCATTGCCCGTTTTCACGTTGCCGATGCTCTCGTAATCGCTGTGCAGCACGATGGCTGTAAAATCCTCACATGACAGGTTGGAAACACCGCTGACCTTTACATAACGGTAGCCGTAGTATGTAAAATGGGGAACAATGGTTTTTTCTTTTCCATCTGAGACATAGATATATTCCGAAAGTGCCGTTCTCAGGTTTTCGTTATAGAAACACCCATCTTGAAGCACCTCGCCGGTTTGAATGCGAATCGTTGTCCCCGCCGGTTCCCGCACACGCAGTTGGAAAATTCCTGTGATTTCCTGCCCCAAATCGAATACTTCTTCACCGCGCGGCGTATGGATCAACGCCACCGGCTTCCGCAGCATTTGTGCCTTGACCGGGATAGACAGCCGTTCCATAAGCCGCCCCTTCGGTGCCTGTGCGATCCGTGCGCAGCATTCCGGGGTAGGCGGCAAGGTATCATCCCGCCGTTCGCCGTCATAAATGTTGGAGAACCACAGGTTGCTTCGTTTTACCGACCAAGTCTCATCGGTGCCGACCACCTCGTTTGTGCCATCTTGGTACGCAATGTGAATCTCCGCGATCAGCTTCCATTCACTTCCATAGTATTCTTTCCGCTCAGGATCGCTGAATCCGAACCGCCCTTTGTACCAGCCGTTTCCCAGCAGGATCGACAGCATACCACCTTCCGATACCTGCTCCGTAACATCATAAGTCTGGTACTGAATCCACTGTGCATAATTGTTACAGTACGGCGTTAAATACTCGTCGCCGATTTTGCTCGATACTTTGCTGGTTTCCCCCAGAAAATATGCTTCGTACAATCCCAGACCGCAAATATACAGCCTTGCGCGTGCAACTGCCCGGGTCGGGCTGATCCGCTTGGAAAAAATCGGATGACGTTGCTGGCTGCTGTCACAGGTGATCCACTGGGCTGTCCATGGCTCCTCCATCTTGGCGGTCTCAAAAAACTGCACGTCGGACTCGATCGTTTCTGCGGCATCCGTTGCCACAAGGACTTTCCAGTAATATCTTGTGTAGGGTTGTGGATCAAATTCTACCCTTGCGGCGCGGCTGTCAAGTGCGGCCTCTCCCGTATCGAAGCAAAGCGTGGTAAAGGTCGGCTCTTTGCTGATCACGATCCTTGCGTGGCGCTGTTCCTGCCCTTTGCACCCTTTTACCTTCCACGAAAACACCAGCGGCTTCAGAGCATAGCCTACAGGGTTTGTGATGTGATTGGTTTTTGCGGCATAAATCTCGCCCATACGGTTTTCCTCACTTCTCTGTTATCTGTGCGCTTCCCAAAAGACAACTGCTTCCTGAAGCCAGTTTTTCACTTTGGTTTCTGACCCAATGCCAAAGCCATGCCCCAGACCGTCAATGATTTTGACGCTCACATTTTCTCTGCCCAGTGTTTTTTCCAACGCCGGAAGCTGTGCTTCTACGTTGGCAAAGCCGAACTCATCCTGACGCCCTACGATGGAAAACACGGCCAAACCTTGATCCTCCGGGAGTGCTTTGATATTCCAATCCAGTCCGTACATAGGAAAAATCGCCTTCGGCCTTGGCAGGTGATGATTGTGGCAGCAATCGGCATAGCTTGCAAAAGAATAGGCTGTCGCCATAAGTCCCCCGGCCGAGAACCCGAAGATGGCATAATCATCCATACGGATCGCAAGTTCCTTTTGATGGTTCGTCAGATAACGGATCGCCTGTGTCAGTTCCTTAGCGGCTGCCTGCCCCTGCTTCAACTGCTCTGTTTCGCCCAGTTGCTTGCCGATCGGATAGCTGAGGACAAAGACGGAGTATCCCATTTTATGCAGTTCCATCGCGATGGGGTATCCCTCGCAATCCGTCACATTAGAAATGAAACCGCCCCCAGGAACCACAATGGCAAGTGGCTTGCCCGGCTGCCCGTAGTAAAACATTCCCGTCAGATGGCTTCGATAGGGATGGTCCTTCATGGCTTCCTGCGGGTACAGGCCGGACACCAATTTGGCTTGTCCCTTCTCCACAAGGCTCGTCAGATAATTGAACGCATCCAGCGAGGTGTTGATCTGTTCCGCACGGCCCTGTGCCTGCATGAAATCCTTGTACTTTGCAGGGGCAATGGCTTTTAGCGCGTTATCCTCCAGATTGAAGAACATATGATAAAAGCCGCCAAAGATTGGATGCTGCATAAAAAATCCGACCTTGTCCTCCTTGGTTGCCGGCCGGAAGTGTCCGCTTCCATCATAATAACAGCTTTCCTTTATCTTGGGGAAGCCGCATAAGCCGAAAAGTGCTGGCAGAAACACCGCCTTTTTTTGATACACATACCAAATCGCGCCTGCCACACAGAACAAAAGAGCGGCCAATGCCCCACAAACGATTTTCATGCCCGTTTCGTCCTCCCTTTTACGAATATCTTACGGGAAATCTGCTTTACCCCAACGGAAACCAAAGAACGTGCCGTCCATGGTCAGTCATCGGTTTTGATGCCGACTTTTTTACGCTGTTGGGTCGGTTCTCGCCATTATTATAGCACGCTCCGCGTGCTGCCACCATACGGAAACAACTAATCCTGTATGATTTCAACGGCTTTCTCCGCAGTTCCGGGAAAGCGGAGTACATCCCGCAAGGGAACACCAACGGCTTGTATCCGGGTAGGCGTGGCTCTGGGCGCACCCGCCGGTGTATGCCATAGCAAACGGTGGTCTTGGTGCGATCCGCGCCAAGACCACCGCTTTTATAGTTTCAAAATGCAACAGGAGGCACCCATTTCGGGTGCCTCCTGTCAGACTGTCGAAAAACCTTCTTTGGCTTTATCTTGCATTTACAACCTATCGATTGTTTTGTAGGGAACGGTCTTGACCGTTCCGTGCTGCCTTGCCAAAAGCACGACGTAACGAGAAAACCGCGCGCCATTCGGCGCGGTTTTATGCGCTGCGCGCGGCCAGATGTGCGGATGGGTCGAGACCCATCCCTACAAATCTTCCGGTAACAGGCTTTTTCTACAAGCTGACAGGAGGCACCCATTTCGGGTGCCTCCTGTTGTGTCAAGAAGGAAAACGCGGCCCTTTATTGACCCAGATAATCGTACAGGTACGCCTCCATCTTGGGGGTCCACCAGTTCAGGTAGCCCGCCTGCGTGGGATGGATGCCGTCGAACATATAGAGCTTGTAATCTTCCTCAGAAACTTGATTCATCTCGGCATCATTCCACAGGTCGATGACCCCGATCTCATACTTTTCCTGCAACTTCAGCAGCTGCTCCACCATCTTGCCGTAGGCGGGGCTGTCGTACTGGGTGCCCGTATAGAACACCACCGGGCAATGCCATGTGGTGTCGGCATATACGATGATGTATTCGAGCGCGCCAAGGACGGTTTTGGTGTCAAAGTCCTCCAAATTGCGGGAACTGCTGATTTCCCCCAGCGGGATCGCGCTGCTTGCATCGTTGGTGGAAAGCTGGCAGATGAACGCATCAAACTGTGCGTTGGGGTCGATATTGTGCAGCATCCGCTGGATGTAGGAGTTCTTGTCGTTGTCGGCCAATGTGGTGCCGCTGACAGCCTCTTTGACATAGGTGCAGTTGTTGCGAACGGCAATGTACTCCGCAAAGGAGGTTTCCAGCGAGGTAGCCCCCAAGGTCACCGAGGACCCCAAAAAGCACAGGTTCATACCGCTCAACGGGCTGTTTTCCACCGGCGCCACGTTTTCGGGGCGGTAGATCTCGGCGTTGCCGGGCAAGCTTTTGAGGTACATCGTGTTCAGGAAGCGGAACGGTCCATGGCCCAAAAGACCTTGCAGAGCACCATAAGCCAGCGCTAATAGCAGGACCAGGATCAGAGCAATGATCAAAAGGACTTTTCCTACTTTTTTCATACAAACTATCTTCTTTCTTCACCTGAGTTTCCGGATGTCCCGCGCTGTGTAACAGGGGATCACGAGAGAACTCCAGATACAAAGCCCTTTACTGCGCCAGCAGCAGGTTCATCTGCTGGATCAGCAGCTCGATCTGATCACCGGGCATCACGCTGACCAGAGATTTCAGCGGCATTTCCATGATCATCTTTTTCATCATGTTCATCAACCCTTCATCCAACCCGTCGGTACCGGCGCTTTGCGCAAGCGGGGCCAACAACTGCATGATGGTCGGCGCGGTCTTGGGGCAGGTCAGCAACTCGCCCAGTGTGGTGGTCAGTGTTACGACAAAGGGAATTTGTTTTTCGGTGGTAAAGGACAACTCGGCCGTCAGGCGGATGTCGTCGCTGGCGCGACCCACCATGACCTCATACACGCCGCTGGGGGCAAACCAGTCGTGCAGGCGTTCCTCATAGTAGCTCAAGTCGCGTGCCGCCAGCGTCAGGGTCACCGTCTTGCACTCGCCCGGTTCCAGCAGTACCTTGGCAAAGCCGCGCAGCTCTTTGCTGGGACGCTCCGGTGTGCCGTTTTTGTCGCGGACGTAAAGCTGGACGACCTCGCGCCCGGCCACCTTGCCGGTGTTGGTCACATCCACACTGACGGTGACAGTCTGGCCATCCTGCAATGCGGGCGCGGAAAGCTGCAAATTGCTGTAAGCGAACTCGGTGTAGGACAAGCCGTGACCGAACGCAAAGCGGACAGGGACCTGCTTGGTATCGTAGTAGCGGTAGCCGACAAAGACATCCTCGCCATAGGCAACACGCTTGTCATTGCCCGGAAAGTGCAAATAGCTGGGGTTGTCCTGCAAACGGAGCGGGAAGGTCTCAGCCAGATGTCCGCTGGGGTTGGCCTCGCCGTACAGCAGTTGGTCGGCGGCCTCACCGACACCCTCGCCGCCGAGATACAGTTCCAGAATGGCCGAGACGCGGTCGGCCCACGGCAGCTCGACCGCGCTGCCGTTGTGCAGGACCACGACCACATGGGGCTGGACCTTTGCGATCTCGTCGATCAGGCGATTCTGGCAGGCGGGCAGCTCCATCGAAGTGCGGTCATACCCTTCAGACTCAAACGATTCGGGCAAACCGGCAAAGACAACAGCGACATCGGCGTTTTGTGCCGCCTGAATGGCCTCGGCCAACTCTGCGTCGGTCATCTCGTCCCGCATCGCCGAGAAGCCCTTGGCGTAGCAGACGTTGCGGCCCTTTTGCTGCGCAACCTCCCACGCGGAGGTCACGCGGCTGGGATGGATGTGGCTGGAGCCGCCGCCCTGATAGCGCGGTGCCGCGGCAAACTCGCCGATGTAGGCGATCTTCTGATCCGTGCCCAGCGGCAAAACACCCTGATTGGTCAGCAGTACCGCGCACTGCGTCTCGACGGCAACGGCCTCGGCGTGGTCTTTGGCGCGGTCGAACACGGTGTCGGGGCGGCGGGCATCCACATAGGAGAACACGACCTTCAGGATGCGCTCCACCGCGCGGTCCAGTACCGCCTCGTCCAGCGAGCCGTTCTGTACGGCCGCGACGATCTTGGCATCGTTGTAACCGTTGGAGGAAGGCATCTCCAGGTCAAGACCCGCTTCCAAGCCTTTCACACGGTCATTGGCGGCACCCCAGTCACTGACGACGTACCCCTCAAAGCCCCATTGGTCCCGCAGGATGTCGGTGAGCAGCATCTTGTTTTCGGAAGCATACACGCCGTTGATCTTGTTGTAGCTGCACATCACCGTTTTGGGCTGGGCGGCCTTGACGGCTTCCTCAAAGGCGGGCAGGTAGATCTCATGCAGCGCACGCTCCGAGAGGTCCGAGGAGATGGTCAGGCGGCGGGGCTCCTGATTGTTGGCGGCAAAGTGCTTGATGGAGGGCCCCACGCCCCGGCTTTGTACGCCGCGAATGTACGCAGCGGACAGCTTACCGGCCAGATACGGGTCCTCAGAAATGTACTCGAAATTGCGGCCGCACAGCGGGCTGCGCTTGATGTTGACGGCGGGTCCCAACAGGATGCTGACATCCTCGGCCTGGCACTCGTCGCCCAAAACCTGACCCATGTGCTCCAAAAGGTCGGGGTCAAAGCTGGAACCGGTGGCGCACCCGGCCGGGAAGCAGACAGCCTCGACGCTGTCGTTCAGGCCGAGGTGGTCCGCTTCGCCTGCCTGCTTGCGCAGACCGTGCGGGCCGTCGGTCACCATCACGGCCGGGATGCCCAGCCGCTCGATCCCCTGCGTGTGCCAGAAATCCGAGCCGGAGCAAAGGCTGGCTTTTTCTTCCAATGTCATTTGGCCGATTAATGCTTTCAAATCGCGCTTCATATTCTATTCTCCTTGTCTGTTATTTGGCAACGGCATTGTACCGCGCATTCCTTACTTGCTATTTTACACAGCAAGACGTATAATGACTATATGGTATAAACTATCTCAACACGATTTCAACGAAAAGGTGATTTTTTATGCGGCCCGGTATCTTTGAGGAAAAATCCAACAACCACTTGAAGGAAGTCACGGTCAAGATTCGTGAGCGTTATCGGGCGAGCACCTACGCACAGTTGGAGGAAACGGCAAGTGGAGACTCGAATCGCGTCAAGGAAAAACGCTTTCTGTCGTTCATCGCACTGGGCAACGCCGTGCTGGCCGATGAGTTTCTGGCTCGTGCTTACAACAAGCAGGAATCGTTTCGCTTTGGGGTGATGAGCACCTCGTCGATCCAGCAGGCGCGATACGCCACCGTGGCTTCGGTCACGCTGTTTTGCCGCACGGCCATCGACAACGGCTTGCCGGAGAATCTCGCCTACAGCATCAGCGATTCCTATTTGCTGCACTTAGACGAGACCGAAAGCATTGAGGAGATCCAGTTCTTATCCCTCAGCGCGTTCCGGGAATACTGCCAGGTCATGCAGGACTGGCGGCTGCAATCCTGCCGCAAGGAGATCAAGCAGTGCTGCGAGTATATCCTGATGCACATCCACGAGCCCATCAGCCTGACGGAACTGGCCGAGCTGGTCAATCTTTCTCCCAATCATCTGTCCGCACTGTTTCTTAAGGAAACCAGCTTTCGCCCCACCGAGTACATCCGCGCACAAAAACTGAACTACGCCCGCTATATTTTGGACAACTATTCTCCGACCATCGCCACGCTGGCCAATCTGTTGGCGTTCCCCAGCCCGAGCGCCTTCGCCCGGCAGTTCAAGCAGCAGTACGGCCTGACCCCTACGGAGTATCAGCGACGAAAAGAATGAACAACGTCCCGGCAGTTCAAAGGATGAACTGATATGGATGAAGTGAACAAAGATACTGTGCAAACATTGTGCAATAGGCAAAAACGAAAGGATAGAGCAGACTTTATTTGCAATTTTACGACAGAAATTATACAATTAGATTATGTATAGTTCAGTGCAGCAGAATCGCTTACGGAATTAGTGGTGATGACATTGCTATGCTCACACTTGAAGATGTGAAGCAGGCATAATTTTACTACAATGTGAAAGCCAAGGGAGTAGTCGAATGTTCTCTGTATCAGCAATGGCAGCACAGGCAAAACAGCCTAATGGCGGCTATCTACCCGTGAGCCTATTCAGAACAATTGAATATGACGATGGGAATACTACTCCATCAATTTCGGCTGAGTATGCGGGCGCGGTAGGTACAGTTGTTGACTACATGACGCGGTTTGCTATGACAGAGGACAAACAAACTGCATTCTCTATATCGTTAGCAGGTGCCGAAAAAGTTGCTCATGGGACGGATGCTATCAGGCTGCTAGACAAAATTACAGGTCTCAATGAACCATCTCTTTGCGCGGCATTCGAACTTGTCAAATACGATGTTGCCTTTCGTCAAGGCGCGGCGGCGTTCGTTCCAACAGAGGCAAAAGCTCCCCCAAAGGAGGTTCTATTGGCAACCGCCATTATGATTCAGCGTACTATCGCATTCTTCCACACCTATGAGATGCCTGTTCTGAACGGCTTTACAATGGACGGCGGATACAGCCGACTGGTGAGCAGCGGTGACGGTGATTATGTTACAGAGACAACACTGCTGGACATGAAATGTACCAGCGGTAATCTAAATAGTCACTGGACATTGCAGTTGCTCATGTATTATATTATGGGCTATCATTCTCGTAATAGGAGCTATTTTTACAAGCTAGACCGCCTTGGCTTTTTTAATCCTTATAAGAATATCTTTTTCTACTATAATATTGATGACATACCAAATGAAATTCTTTACAAAGTAAGCCGCGATGTCATCGGCTACAAGATGGATTATAGTACATATTCTTATGAGCTTACTCAAAAAGAAATTCAAAAAGCGTATAATCACTGGTATTTCGTAGAAGTAAATAACTCGGATGCGGTCAGAGATTGGTACATAAAGAACTTTAAGCAAACAAACTTCAAACTGAGCGACTATGAGGACGGTATCCACCTGATTTCGGTAGATGACTATTGGACCTATATGCAGCAAAGCGGAACAAACCGAAATAGTAGACCGCTATTCCCCTACACCAAAGCTGTACAAATGATAAAGCATGGCGGGTTTGTAATGTTCTTGTCACAGAGCTCAACGGGTGGGCTCTCAGTTCTAAATGGAGCAAAAATCATTCGTGCAACTCACCGACCGCAGTATTATTTTGAGCATATGGTCGAATACGCGAATCAGATACTTGCATGGTTTTCTCCTTACTGGGATAAGATGAAACAGATTTCGGATGGTCTGAAAGAACTTATTCCCACTTCAGAAGTAATGTATGCTGACCATTGTGCATCGGTGAGGAGAGCAAATGAGGAGGGGCGCAGCACGGAGCTCGTCTCTTACGGAGACTACATAAGTGAGATTACTTATGGCGGCTTGACAAGGTATCAATGCGATGTATCCTTTTATGCACGGCGTCTTGGTCGTGTTCACGGATGCGTTATCGACATATCAAGTTTCAGCCACATTTATGTAAATCCCTATAATGGCAAGGAGATTCCCTATTCAACCTATGACATGAAGAAGCGTAGGGTCTGGAGAGAAGGAGTTAAAGAGCTTATTGCCTACGATAAGCCTTTACTACTTGAAGGGAATGATGAAAAAGCGCTCACTACTAATACCACGAACTGTGCCCTTGCTATCGTATCGAACATGAATGAAGAGGCAATCAAAGAGTTTGAAACCGGCAATGGAATCTATAAGATTTCAAAGAAGCTCATGGGCTTGCAGAGTATCTACGAGCATAAAGTCATTTGCACATGGTACGATAAGGTGCTGGCATTCATCGGTCAGAACAACATCGGAAATGAAGAAATCAATGATATTCTTGACCTTGTTGAGTTCGATGGAACAGAAGAGTATCGCAAAAACGCCACACGAACCTTCTCACTCGTTGGAGCAAAGAAACGCATGAACTGTGGCATGATGGCTACTGTCATTGCTGACAATGGCTTTTATGACATTGCGGTACGATTCGAAGACGGCTCCGTCGTATACCACAAGAGACGCGACAAATTTAAAGCTGGTTCAATACGGCCACCAAAATAGACAAAATACTTTTGCAATCTTTGTGCATCCAGACAAATCAGATTACATATAGGTTAAAGTCCAAATTATGGTATTCTCTAAGATGTGTAATGAAGATAATGAGCAAACAAAAGTAAAGCAATAACTTCAAGTTTGTGGAACAGATCCGCAACAAACAGCAGCAGTTAGGAGAACCCCATGATTTTACATATAAACAACAGCGAGTATGATTACCACACCTTGGTCAAGGTTGCGGAGATGGCAGGGCTTGCGGGCATTGTCGGCTTTCACGAATCCGAGGACGGCTATATTGTCAGCTTTCCGGATACAGAAAACACGCAGGCGCTTATTAACGACTACAAAGCGCGTCTGCGTGATTTAGAAAACAATATCTGGCAGTACTAAACTGCCACTGACTCTAAGGCGGGCTCCGGCCCGCCTTTTCTTTATGCAAAATCATTTCTCTGCGGTTGCCTCACCCGGTTTGGTCGTGATGAGCTTGTACACCGCCGTATCCTTGGGTTCCAGATTGGAGAATGGTATCATGCTGTTGCCCATCTTGAGTATGCCATGCCCCTCGCTGGCGTTGCGCAGAAATTCCAGCTGCGGCTTGGACAGTCCGTACAAGCGTTCCAAGGCTTCCAGACTTTTCGATTGCCGCAGCATAATGACAAACTCGCTGTTGGAAAGCAGCGCATACGCCACGGGGTTATCCAGATAGTCCTGAATATCCTGCGAGATGCCGGTGGCGTAGGCATTGTACTTTCGGAATCTTTTCCAAGAGGAATACAGAAAATTGGAACTCATCGGGTCCTTTAACAGCACATGAATCTCATCAAAGTAGATCCATGTTGCCGCCGTGGCGTCCTTGCGGCGGTTGGTCATCACCTGCATATTGATGAACTCCAGCAGGGACATCATGGCAATCGGGCGGAGCTGGTCGCCCAGACTTTGGATATTAAAGCAAATCAGGCGGTTGTTCATATCCACATTGGTGGTGTGGGAAAACGCCTGCAGGCTGCCGTTGGCGAATACATCCAGCATCAACGCCAGCTGCTTTGCGCGGCGCAGGTTGGATTTGTTCAAATCTCGATACAAATCACCGAGCGTCGGGCAGGGCGCTGTATAGCCGGAAGCAATCAGCGGTTTGTAAATGTTTTTGAGGCTGGCGGCAATCAGGCTTCTGTCCTCCGGCTGAAGATGCCCATTCTCGCCAATCAGCTTGTCCAGCATCGACAGCACAAATTCAATTTTGGCAACATCGGGCGGCACATCGGTCTTGGGGTCGTAATGATAATCCAGCGGATTGAAGTGTGTCCGGCTGTCCACCGACACCTTGATCGCCTCGCCGCCCAGCGCCTTGACCAGCAGCTCGTATTCATTTTCCGGGTCCACCAGAATGAACCGCGCGTTCGGCCAGCGCAAAAACTCCATTATAATTTCCATCTTCACGCTCATGGATTTGCCGCTGCCGGAGGTGGCAATCACCATCGCATTGCCGTTGATGAGCTTGGTGCGGTCGCCCACGATCAGGTTGCCGGTAATTGCGTTTCTGCCGTAGAAGATACCCTGCGGGGATTGTACCTCCTGTGCCACAAACGGCACCAGCGCCGTGACGCTGCGGGTCAGCATCATGTGGCTGCTTTCCACACGTCGCAGCCCATAGGGCATAGCTGTGTTAAAGCAGTTTTCCTGCTGAAAGCGCATCTCGGTAAAGCGGCAGTTGAAGTTGGCGGCTGCCGATTGCAGCGCGTCGGTTTCCTGCTTGATTTCCTCCAAGGTGTCCGCAAAGTACGCCACGCTCAACAGCACCATAAATACCTGCTGATCCTCCTCATTGATGGCGTTGCGGATGGCGGCGGTGTATTTTTCCTGCTGCTGGTTGCGCGGGGAGATGGTCGCCATAAAGTCGAGGTTTTCCACATTGCGGCGGTTGGCGCGGAACTTTTCGGAGTCGATTTTCATCTGGGAGGCGTCGATTTCCCGCAGGGCGTCCTCGGTTTCGACCGGTGTAATGTCGATGCTCAACACAATGTACGGCACCTGTTGGAGCAGCGTTGCCACAAACTTATCGTTGAGCTGCTGCGGATACTGCGCAATCGTCATCGCCTTGGCAAATCCGTCGTCGATTTCCGCGTGTTTGGTCTTAAAACGCATGGCATCGGGTGCAATCGTGTTGCGGAAGTCGTTGCCCAATTTTCCGTAGTCATCAAAGCTGAACTGAAAGCGCCCTTCCTCGCCGCGCCGAAAGAAGTTATGCAGCACCTCCAATCGTTCATTGTTTGTCATAGGTTTGATTGTACAGCCCAGATTGGAAAGCTCCGCCAGAAGGTTGCCCTGTACCTGCAGCAGACGGCTGCGCGCATCGGTAACATTCTGTTTGTTGGTGGATAGAATCAGATACTTGTGCTGCACCACATTGCCCGCGTCTTGGACGCATTGTCGGATTCGGCGGTTGCGTTCTACACGCCACTTATCCAAGCCGTCAAGGTTGCGGTGCAGCAAAACATTTTCGCGGAAGGATTTCTCGTCCATACGCTGGCTGACAATGCAGATTTTCAGCCAACAGTCTGCAGGCACACCCATATACACCTTGCCGAGCAGGTCAAGGATTCCGGCTTTGTCCTCCTCGCTGCTCATTGTAAAATTGATGTCGGTCATTGTCCACATCTGGCTGTACACATTGCCGGAGCGCCATGTCCCGTCCTCGTAGATTCGGTCGATGGGGATGCTCTGCTGCACACTGCGCGGCACCTTGCGGCTGCCGTAGGTCCTTTGGGTGGATGCATACTCACTTAAACGCAATCTTTTTCACCTTTCTTTTCCTTTTGTGTTGGGGGCGCGGTTCGGTTTTCCATACCCGCCAACCGCTGTACAGAATCGTGCTTTCCAACACGATGATGATAAATTTTTCAAATGGCAGCCCGTCATAGCTGATAAATCCCGCTGCGGCTATGGGTGCCGCAGCAAGGATACACAGCCAGCTGGCGGGTTCCTGCCCCAACAGCGGTTTTGCCCACAAATAAATCAGCACCGCCAAACCAATGGCGATGCCGGAACAAAGTAACTGGCGCAGGGTCAGCCCCATAAAGATTTCCTCTTGGTAGCGCCGGATGTCTTTATTGATTGGTATCTGCATATTTTACAACCCCATCATTTCGTGGATTATGCGGTCGGAGCCTTTGATCAGTCCGACCAGCACAAGCATATTGAAGATAATTTCGGTCAGATAACTCCACACCATCGTGGTAGCCTCGCCGCCCGAAACCGTAGGTGTGCTGACAAAGGCGGCATAGATGACACAAGCCAGCACGATGACTGCCCCCTCCAGGCAGACGCCGACATAGCTCTTAATAAAGGAAATGCCGACCGACTGTGTGCTTTCCCCGGCAAAGCTCGCCAGCGGCAAGGGAGCCAGCGCCGTGTACATATACAGGCGAAAGAACCGCCCGTACACGGTGAGGATCATCACGAACGACAGCACGGTAATGAACAGACTGCCCAGAATCGTGACGAGCCACAAGGGTATGCTGGCTAGGAAACCGACATTTTCAATGGCAGCCTGCACCTCACCGGGCAGTGCGACCATCGCCTGCGAGATGCCGCCCATACCGGCA
>ERZ1026876.615-NODE-615-length-20563-cov-5.358445_pt1 | contig 20563 bp, 16 predicted proteins | sample MGYA00380168_ERZ1026876 | MGnify/ENA primary metagenome ERZ1026876 (study PRJEB33269, sample SAMEA4719804) | human gut metagenome | biome: human-associated habitat; feature: organic feature; material: feces | place: Cameroon | collected 2013-10 ... | reverse complement strand
CAGAAGACCCGCTGGGGAAGCTGTTCCTCGAGAGGGACTTTATCCTTCAATTACCGTCTGATCTACGGTCCTGCCGGTCCTCTGGATTATGTGGTAGTCCACGAGCTCTGCCACCTGACTCATATGAACCATTCGAAGGACTTCTGGAACATGGTCGAGCGCATCATGCCGGATTACCGGATCTATAAGCAGTGGTTAAGGGAGCACGGACAGGAGCTTACCCTGACGACACATCTGAAAAAGCAGGGCATTCCCATCCGCCTTGGCTAAGGCACCTTGCTATAAATGGCGGCCTGTTTTTCAACAGACCGCCATCTTTTACTATTCTGCTCTACGCAGTGCTATCTTCCGTTTATCTGTTCTCGTTTACATAGACCTGTACACGGCTCTGAATGACACCTGCCACATCTCTCGCACTCTTCTGTCCTGAGAAGTATGCTCCGGCTTCTTCCGAAATGATATTGGAGATTGCCTCATTATAGTATCCTCTCTTGTTCACGCTTTCCACAAAGCTTACGATCCTGTCCACCTGCTCCTGTGTCAGCTGCGGCAGCAGTATTTCCTCCCCATTGATGTAATAGGTCTCATCGTATTCCACTTTGTTGCCGTTCTCATCCGTATAATACGGCTTCTTCGTAGCATCCTGCACATTCTTCTCAAAGGTGCTGCGAAGTACCGGAAGATTGTATTCCTGTTCCTGTATTTTATCCTGATATTCCTGTGTCAGATAGTAGCGCAGGAATTCCCATGCACCGTCGAGGTTCTTGGATTTTGCAGACAGCGCATACATCCTGTTACCTGCCCATAATACGGATCCCATGTCTCCATCGGTCGGGAAGCCTACAAAGGAGATATCCTCACCGAAGACACCGTTGATCGTACCGTTCAGGTCACGGATGTTGCTGATGGAGATGGTATCCAGCAGGGTTCTGTCCTCACGGAACTGGGATTCATAATTATTCCAGTAATCCTCTCCCCAGTAATCCTCTCCATATTCTACCGGCAGCTCGCCTGCATAGGCCAGCATTGCCACGAAATTATCCGTATCAAATGCACATTTTCCGGTGGATACATCCACGAAATCACTGCCGCAATAGTTCATCATGGTATACAGGAAGCTGTCTCTGGTAATATCACTGAAGAGTGCGGTTCCTTCCGGCATGGTATCCCGGATCGTCTGCAGCTCTTCCATGGTAATGGAGGTACGGTCACCGAAAATAGATTCTTTTCCTACCATAGTAGAGATATAGAAGGAAGGAATCACATAGTACAGTTTACCGTCCACACGGTACGCATCCCAGACATTCTGCAGATAGTCGTTTTTCGATAATTCCTCATCCCCCGCAATGAGGTCATCCACATTTGCCACCAGTCCCTTGGCAATATAGCTGTCCATTGACATATTGCTGTCCACGACCAGAATATCCGGCATTCCTCCGGAGATGATATCATTATTTAACTGCTTCACACCAAGAGTATAATCCTCTGAAGTGTTGTAGGTATTGTATTCCTTGACTACAATACGGTAAGTATCACCGGACTTATTATACTCTACCACTTTTCTCTTCAGATCATAGTCGATATAGTTACCTGCCAGCGTAAGGACGATCCGGTCCTTAATATCCTCCGGCTTCACGTAGGTGAACAGACCGCCGCACATTTTACCTTCGGTGTTATCATAGTAAAAGCCCAGGAACTGTTCCTCGTCCAGTACCAGGAAATTGTTCAGGCTGCCGGCAGCCAGATCCGAATTGATATAACTCATGATCTGCTTCGACTCCTGTGTCTGCACATTATAACTGAACAGGCCGTTACTATCGGCATAGTACAGGATGTCACCGTCTCCGGGCACCATATTATAATAACCGCCGCTGGTCAGTGTCGAGGAAAACTTTATTCCTTCTGATACCGCATCTGTTGCAGGATCATAGGTTGCGATATACATATCCGTGTAATTACTCTCATCGTAATAGATGATCTGTACCTTGCCATCCGGCATAATGATATTAGAGCTTGCATTGTTGAACAGTGTTGCTACTGTCTCCGGCAGCTCCTTCCGGTCTGTGATACCCTCTTCCGTCACAGTGCATTTCTCTATTTTATCACCGCTTAACAGCAGTGTCAGGGTTCCATCCTCATTGGGGATGATACTATGTACCCAGGAATAGCTTTCTTCTGTATTCATATCATTCAGATCAGCTTCCCATTTGATAGTTCCATCCGCACTCCAGCAGATCAATGCATAATCATTCGTACTGCTGTAATCATCGTCGGAATATGTCTCACTATAGTAATTGCGTATTCCGTAGACATTTCCATCCGAACCGACCGTACAATTGTTGAGCGATGTGTAAGTATAACTGCTGTTCCCTGCCGGTGCATCTACCACATCCATATCCGCTGCCGCAATATCCTGTGTGCTGGCCTCCTGCTCTGTAAGCGGCATTGCTTCACTTCCGTCCCCGGAAGCCTCACCGCCCTGTGCAGGTGCCGGAGTAGCCGGAGCCTCTCCTTCCTTCCACATAGGCAGTTCTACGGTGCCAATGACGGTACCATCCTGTTTCATTGTAGTAAGATGCAGCGTACTCTGACTGCCGTTATCGGAATATTCATAGGTCTCAAACAGAAGGTAAACCGTATCTCCCTTTCTGGTCAGCAGATCAATATTCATATTGTCTGAATCCATATTGAGATCCAGCGCCTGTTCCTTAAATACATACTGTTTTGCAAGGCTGGAATCGGCCGCACTGCTGCCGCCGTTTCCGTTCCCGCCGTTACCCTTTCCACAGGCAGTCAGACCTGCGATCATTGCCACGGTCAACGCGATACTGATCAGTTTTTTCCCTTTCTTTTTCATTCTCCCTCTCCTTTTCTTGTCTGTGTCTGTTGTTTTACGACTGCTGTTCCTCTTTTGTGTCCTCCGGTGTCTGCGTTTCCTCTGTCTGCATGTTCATTGTCTGCGCTTTCTCCGGCTCTTCCGAAGCTGCATCCGCAGGCTCTGTTTCCTCCGCCGGTTCATCCGTCAGCCAGGAGAATTCACTGTCTGCATAAGGGTCTTCCTCCAGTTCCCGTTCCAATTCCTCCAGGACATCCCTCTCCTTGTGGGGGTGCTTTTTCTCCCTGCGGCGTTCCACAGCCCGCTCTGCCTTATCCTTACCGGTATGCCATACCTCCTTCAAGGTCCAGCCCTTATGGCGCCACCAGTGTACAAAGCACCAGATAACGGTCACTACCGGATATAATAACAGAAGCAGCATAACTACCGTAAGCAATGCAATAATGTCTTCATAGCCTCTCGCCAGATTCTCCCAGTAGGGGTAGATGATGGCTTTTCCGTTCATGGAACGCGTTCCGAAGGCAAGGATTGTTTTGATCCGGTTGGGCAGAGAATAACGTCTGCTGTTTTCCACGATCTCAACGTTTTTCTCATCTATACCGATCCCTTCTTTTACTTTGCCGTAGGCGAACTCATCCACAGGGTTCGGCATCACGATCTCGTAATGATTGATCCCGTTATTCGTACCATAAGCAGACAGTGTCTCATAAGACACATAGACCACCGTGGAATTCAGTCCCGCCGCTTTATCCATTCTGCTGTCCGGGCGCTGCACCACACCGGTGACGATATGGGGTACATTGCCGATATATACTGTCATGCCCACCACATCATTGGAGCCGAACAGCTGCCAGGCCGTATCCTGATCGATGATACAATAATCCTGCATCAGATCATTACCGGAAAAATAGGCGCCGGTGATCAGTTTCAACGGATGGAACATAAAAAAGTCTCCGCCGATACCGATGGCATTGGCATCCAGCGTATTTTTCCCATTGACCAGGGTGATCTTGCCGTCCGCACTGTAGGCATCCACCCAGAGTCTTGCACTGGGGTTCTCCGAGGTCTCTGTAATAGAGGCTTCCTGCAGCACATTTTTCAGTGAATATTCAAAGCTTTGAATGGTATCCTCCGTCACTTCCGCTTTGGAGGAGAAAAAGCAGCTGATCTGTGCCACATCCTTTTTTTCACTCCAGCGTCCGGCCATCTGCTGGGCATCCTGGGTATTTGCCAGATGGTTGGTCCAGCCCAGCAAAAGCAGGAACAGAAGAAAGGATACTACTGCACTGCAGTACCATATGCATTTCTTTTTATTCTGTATTCGAATCCGAAACATCTGATCTGTTTCTTCCTTCCTGTTAAATTATTTTCCGTCTGAAAGACCTTTTATGAATTATTTGCCAGTCTGACCAGCTTTCCTGCCTCTACCGGCTGGGTAGATGTCGTAATGACAAATTCAGAGCCATATAACGCCCCACTCACTGCGGACTGGGTGTCATCACTTGCCAACACTTCCACATCTACACGGGTTGCAACATAACGATTGCCCAGAGGACTGCTCTTGGATTCCACGATCAGGATAAACTTACCGTTGCTGTCCTCACGGATGGCACTGTTGGGTACGATCAGATCGTAATTGGCACTCTTCTGTCCTACGGATACATTTAAGGACTGTCCGGGTGTCACTTCATCTCCGGTGATATCAAAGGTGAGCAGCTTCTTCTGTCCGGGATCTGTGGTATCCGGTTTGATGCTTGCCAGGGTAATATCCATATCACTGTATCTCCAGGAGTTCACCAGGTCTGCCTTATCTCCCACAGAAAGTCTCTTCGCCTGATCATTGGTCACGGAGAAGCTCATGGTAAAGCCCTTACCCTCCGGCTGCATGGTCACCAGTGCAGTATCCGGCTGTGCCTCGTCTCCTGCCTTGACTGTTACGCTGGTAATGGTACCCGAAATGGGGGCTTCGATGCTGGCACCTACCGCATTCTCCTGTAATTTTGCGATATCATCTCTCTGCTTCTGGAGACTGTCTAACTGGTAATCCAGATTCAGTTCCGTGGAAATATCCTTCAGCAGCTGTTCCTTGGTATCCTGTGCTGCTTTCAGCTGGATATTTCGTTTATCCAGTTCGGTCTGCCAGTTCTGGGTCTGCACCGTCAGGGAATTGGTGCTGTTCTCCTTGCTGTTCTGTTTATCTGCCAGTGCCTTGTTGGCATCTGCAAGCGCTTTTACCTTCTCATCATATGCTTTCACCTTGTCCGGATTGTTATTGATAAATGCCTGTCGTTCATTGATCAGCGACTGATACTGTTCCCTGTTCTTCAGTGCCAGCTGGTATTCGTCCTCTGTCACCTGATTGACAAAGCCATTACCGGATACCGAACTTGCAATGTTCTCATTGTATTTATCGATGGTGGCCTGACAGGTGGCCTGAGCTGCCTGCCATTCGCTGATCTTGTCTTTCGCAATCTTGACTTCATCACTGTTTAATGCTGCCTGGGCTGCGTTCACCTTATTCTGCTCCGAACCGGTGTCCGGCGTTCCTCCGGCATCCACGTTCACCTGTGCGGTCTTCAGCTGATTGATTGCATTGGTAGCTTCATCCACCTGCTTCTGCCATCTGTCGATTTCTGCCTCCGCCGCCACAATGCGACTCTGATAAGTGTTTATGGAAGCCACATTTCCGTTCTGTACATTCTGGAAGGTAGAATTGGAAATGTCACCGGATAACAATGCCAGCTCAAAATCCAGCATTGCCTTATCCAATGCAGCCTGGGCATCGGTCAGTTCCTTACTTTCCTTATCCTCCAACAAAAACAGTGGATCACCCTTCTCTACCTTGTCCCCGGTCTTTACCAGAACGCTGGAGATCGTACGGGTCTCACTGATCTTCACATTATAGGGATCTCCGCTCTCCACCGTGCCGGTTCCGCGGATCTTCGCCGTGATGGTGCCGGACTGTACATATTGTGCCGCCACTTCCGGAAGGGAATAGTTCATAAATGTGTTGGAGAAAAATGTCAGCACCAACATTACAGACAAGAATATAATGGCTGCATTTTTAACCCATTCTCTTCTCTTTTTTCCACTGTTCTCGTTCATCTTGATTCTCCTCTATATTTCACTTTCTATCTGTATTCCGGCAGTCGGATCCATGCCGGTATATCCTCAAAATCAGTGATCCTAGCCTTTGACACCGCCCTGGTAGGTAATTCCGTCTACCAGATATTCTTCTCCGTAGAGAAATACCAGAAGACTGGGCACCATGTAGATCGTAGCCACGGCGAATGCCAGTCCGATCTCTCCGGAATTGATCTTGCTCAAGAACACGGACAAGGGATGCATCTCCGCATCGGATAACAGGATCAGCGGCTGCTCCACCATATTCCAGTAATCGATAAATACAAGGATGGCTGCGGAACACAGCGCTCCTTTGCACAATGGCATACAGATCAGCCGATAGATCTGCCACTCTCCGGCACCGTCAATCTGTGCCGCCTCCATGACCCCCACAGGAATTCTCTTCATGAACTTCGTCAGCAGATAGACTGCAAAGGGTGAAAAGATCCCGGGCAGCCAGATGGCCCAGTACGTATTTAATATATTCAGCTTTTCCGCCACCAGATAATTGGGTACCAGCGTTACCTGATACGGCATCAGCATCAATATCACATAGGAAAAAAATACCAATGACCTCAGCTTCCCCGAGTACCTGGCGAATCCATAAGACGCCAGCGATGCCACGATCAGCTGAAACAGTACGATCGGTCCCACCAGGATCACGGAATTCCAGAATTTCAGCAGATATTCCGGGCTTTTCAAAAGTACCGTAGTATACTGGCTGAAGGATACAATATCCGGAATAAATTTCAAATTCACTTTTTCGGAAATATAGACCTTGCCGCCCTTATCATTCGTGGCAAATACCGAACCATAATTCGCTGATATCTCCGAAGATGACATGAAAGAATTGGTGATCGTCAGAACGATCGGCATCAGGAACAGTATGGCAAAAAAGGCTGCGATCACTGTTGCTATGCTGATGCGGATATTCTCAAATATCTTCTTTCTCTTCTTGAACCGGATTGCCCTTCTAAGCTCCGGTGGGACAGGTTTTTTCATCTTCTGCTCCATCAGCCTTCCACATCCTTTCCGAAATGATTTTCCACTGCGAACAGAAGTCCGATGATCACGACCATGACGAGAGACATCAATATTGCCGCTGCAGACAGCGTCTGATAATCCAGACTCTTGAACTTATTGTTCATGAAATGCTGCAGCATATAGATGGAGTCATAAGGGTAATCCGTAGTCAGCAGATAGATCTCACGGAAGATCTTAAATGAGCTGATCAGGGACATGATCGTCACAAACAAAAAAGTCGAGGACAGATACCGGATCTTGATGTAAAAAAAGGTCTGTAGCGGTGTTGCGCTCTCCAGCCTCGCCACCTCCAGCAGCTCATTGGGAATGCTGGCCAGGGCTGCCATGAACAGGATCATATTATATCCAAGATTCTTCCACAAAAACAGGATTACGATAACAATGATGGAATAGCTGGACTTCAGCCAGTCAATCTTCTCTACGCCGAAGACTCCCAGGAGATCATTGACTGCACCGTTATAATGGAACAATACCTGCCAGATCAACACGATGGAGGCTACCGGTACCATCATGGGGCTTAAGAAAAACGTACGGAACTGGCTCCGGAACGGAAGTTTGGATTCCAATACAATGGCAAGCAGCAGGGACAATACCACTGCCAGCGGTACGGCAATGGCCGAGAACACAGCGGTATTATGTACCGCTGTACGGAAAGCGGCATTCTGCACTACATTTCTAAAGTTGTCTAAAAAGACAAAATTCATACTGATGGGATTGTCCACCAGGGAATAAAAGATCACAACCAGAAAGGGTAGAAAAAAGAACGCAAGAACTCCAAGGAAGCTGGGGGCTATAAAAAGCCCCGAGCTCCTCTTGAGTTTTCGCATTCTTCTATCTAATTTGTGATGCTTATGCGTATGTTTCACATGCTGTCTGCTCACGATATTTTAAGCCTTTCCTTTATCTGTTTTCATTCACATAGACCTGTACACGGCTCTGAATGACACCTGCCACATCCGCTACGGACTTCTGACCTTTGAAGAATGCTTCCGCTTCCTCCGTGATGATATTGGTGATCTCATCATTACCGGTTGCACTGGAAGGCTCAGCCACACTGATCAGCTCCTTCAGAATATTGATTTCTTCCTCGGTAGGAGTGTGATAGGTGTACTCCCAGTCTCCGTAACTGATGCTGGAAGTACCGTTCTCCGGAATCGGATTCCCGTTCTCATCCAGGATCTGCTCACCGTTTTCATCTGTCATATATGTCACATTCAATGCCTTCTCCACCATATCATCCAGTGCAGACTTTCTGGCGGGAAGTCCATAGGAATATAGATCATCAAACGGCTGATTCAGGTAGTTCTCAATAAATGCCCATGCGCCGTCCTTGTTGGAGGATTTGGCGGTAATCGCATACAGCTCACTGGCCTGCATATAAGTACCGCTGCCACCGCCGGAGGTAGGATATCCGATATAGGTTACCGGCTCGCCGAACATAGCTTCCTCCTCCTGAATACTGTTCAGCTGATAGATGCCTGTCATATTTAACAGTACTTCACCGGACTGGATCTTCGCCGGTGTAGATCTGTCATCATTCTGCCAGTCATACTCTTCAGGGAAGGTATTGACAAATTCCAGTACTTTCTGGAAATCTTCCGAATCAAAGCTACACTTTCCCGTCTCCCAGTCAATATAGCTGTCCAGATCATAGGCTAACAGTGTGTACAGCATGCCGCTCTTGGTCATGCCCTCAAACAGGGAAGCACCTTCATGCTGGCCTGCATAGGCTATAATATCGTCAATGGTCCAGCCCTTCTTATCACCTACTTCGGAGGTCTTGCCGACGATCGTGTTTAAGGTGAAGCTCTTCGGAATTCCCACCAGTTTTCCGTCAAAGGTATAACTGTCTACAATATTCTCAAAGAAATCGTCCTTGCTTAATACACTGCTCTTCTCCAGATATGGTGTCATATCCTCGAATACACCCTTGGAAGCCAGTTCCTTGACATCCAGGCTGGACAGATCCAGGATATCCGGGCATCCGGCTCCGGAGGTAATATCGTTGTTCATGGCTGTAATGCCATCTGACCAGGAAGTTTCTGTCCAGTTATTATCATCAATATATGTTTTAATATTGACATGATATTCATTACTCTGCTTGTTGAAGGCTACGGCTGCCGCCTGAAGGCTTTGGGAGGTATACAGGGTTCCGATCGTGATCTGGGACTTCTGTGCCACCTCACTGGCCTTGGTTCTGGTCAGCTTCACCAGGTCAGTTTCCCCTGTGTTCCAGTCATTGACCACTGCCAGGATCTTACCGTCTGCGGTGGCTGCGGCATAGGTAACATAACTGCCGTTAATATCACTGTCCAGCCAGTTCAGTATTTCGGTAGTCTTCTGGTCTGCGAGACTATAATCATACAGGGCAGTATCCGTATTCACCAGGAGATCATTTTCTATTCCGGCACATAACGCTCCGTTGCCGTTCGTATTCGGGAAGTTATCATACGTCTGTCCCAATGCCTTGCCGTCAAAATCGATCTGCGATAGCTTCACATTACTGGACTGATCATAATAAGCCAGATATACCTTGCCGTCTTTTGCTTTTCCCATGCCCTGGATCCACTGGCTGTCCGTCTGCACAGCTCCCTGAAATTGTCCGTCACTGCCAAACAGCCGGATCAGGGAATCAGAGCTGATATAAAATCTGCCCTGGTCGTCCAGACACATGCTGCCCACATAAGAATTGTTCTCATCCTGCTGCATAATATCCGTGATATCCTGTGCCATCAGCTCCGTACCGGATGCATCGTACTTGTGCAATACCGTTGTCTGCTGTGTATAAGCATCATCACCTTCTGTGGCATTCCACGCATATTCCGCAGTATAAATATTACCTTCTGCGTCTACCTGCATGGAATAAATCCCACCACCGTCCGCATTAATGGTGATCGGCAGATCCTCCCTGGAACCGTCTGTCAGCGAGTAAGCTCCAAGCACGACCTTGCTTTCACCGGAAGCTTCATCCCATTGGTAATTTGTATAATACAGCTTATCCCCCTGTACTGTCATGTTACTGTAGCTGGAATTCGTATTATCGTCCAGCTCCAGGTATTCGGGAACATATACATATTCCTTCTGTTCTGTCTGTCCCCCCTGATTCGATCCATCCTGCTTGCCGCAGGCTGCAAGCGACATTGCCATAACGGATGCCAGTGCGATCGCTGTTACTTTGCTGCCCCTTAAATTTTTTCTCATATATTTCTCTCCTCTTAATTATGGGTAGTGCCTTACGGACTTCCCCTAAAAGCAAGCTCTGCGGAACATTCCGCATTTCTTACTTATTTATGCATATTATACCCTATTTCCATAGTAAAAGCATCTTAAGAATTTATGAACTCAGATTATGATCCAGGGTCAAAAGGTCTAAGCCCATATGAGCTTGCTCATAAATGGGTGAAAGACCTTATGACCCGCCCCGATATGAGCATAAAAGTGGGATGATAATCCCACGATATGCGAATAGAGGGTAGGGTGCTATGTGCCAGTGGCACATGTTTAGCACGGACCGAAGCGGGAGTGCGTAGCACGGAACAATCCGTAGGCATCAAAGTCGGGGTTTTTGCCCCCGACATCACATTATGATGTGTGTAAAAAAAGTATAGGCCCAGAGGACCTATACCATCTTATGCATTTCTGCCTTCCTTCTGTGATGCCGGTACAGGCTTCCCAATCTGTTGTAGAACCAGAAGGACTGTACCAGAATATTATTAGCTTTTCCGATTTTCTCCTTGGTAGTGCCGCGGTAATAGGAGCCTCCGCATTTGATCCCTTCTTCCAGCTTCACCGCCCGGATCAGATCGGATTCACAGTGGATCTGCTCCGGGATGTCCGTATACGCCATACCGATACAGTCCGTTTTGTGAGCATCGCTTCCACCGAAGGTTGGCAATGCATACATTTCCGCCAGTACCTTTGCACAATGGTTGCTCTCTACACTCTCACAGGCATTGAAGCCTTCCAGAAAATCAAACTGATTCATCACCGCCATCTGATTCCGCTTCTTCAGGGTATTGGTGAAGCTTAAATATTTCTCTCCGCAGGGATGTGCCGGTCCTAATATTCCACCGTTCTTATGCACGATATCAATCAGGATCTGCACCGGCAATCCCCGAAGCTCCAGAATTTTCAGCTTAATGGTCTCCGGCATGATCACCAGAATATGTCCTGCATCAATGGTATCGTATTCAATCCCCTTCAGCACTACAAAATCTTTATATTTTTGATTCTTGATGTTTCGTTTCCATGCGCGGTAACCATTATATGAATTATGATCACTGACCAGCATACCGTCAAAACCCTTGCGGATCAATTCCGCAATAAAATCGTCAATAGGAACCTTTCCATCCATAGATCCTTCTTTTGTATGACAATGCATATCAAATTTCATCTGTTTTGTTCCCTCTTTCTCTTGTGGCTCACGTCTTTGGTCCATGCCAAGTATAACAGATTCCCTTATAGCATACAACGCTTTTGCGAAAAAAAGTCTGTATTTTTCTGGCATTTTGCACAGGTTTTACCTATAATTTTGCCAATCTGCATTTTCCGGCATAAACGTAAAACAGGCACCGGATGTGTTCCACCCAATGCCTGTCTGTAACTTTTCTGCATGTTTTATTTGATATTCTATTTTACCACACGTACACGGAAGACACCGTCGATCTTCTGTAAGGACTCTACCAGATCCTGTGTTGCCGCATTTTCAATATCCAGCATGGTATATGCTACTTCACCGCGGGATTTATTGGTCATATCGGAGATATTGATGTTCTTCTCACCGATCACCGCGGTAAACTGATTCAGCATATTGGTAATATTTTTATGGAAAATTGCAATTCTTCCGGCCTGGCTGCATACGCCCATGTCGCAGGCAGGATAATTTACGCTGTTGCGGATATTGCCGTTCTCCAGATAATCCATCATCTCTTCCACAGCCATCTTCGCACAGTTATCCTCGGATTCCTCGGTGCTTGCACCCAGATGAGGGATCACAATACAACCGGGCTGTCCTGCTGTCGTAGGATTCGGGAAATCAGATACATAACGGGCTACCTTGCCGCTCTTTAATGCCTCCAGGACATCTGCCTCATTTGCCAGCAGATCTCTTGCAAAGTTTAACAGGACCACGCCATCTTTCATTTTGCTGATAGCTTCCTTGTTGATCATACCCTTTGTGGAATCCAGAAGCGGTACATGTATCGTAATGTAATCACAGTCTGCATAAATTTCTTCCACATTCATCACATGCTTGACAGAACGGCTTAAGTTCCATGCAGCATTGACAGATACATAAGGATCATAGCCATAGACTTCCATACCAAGGCTTACCGCTGTATTTGCCACCTTGACGCCGATAGCGCCCAGACCGATGACACCTAACTTTTTGCCCATTACTTCCGTACCGGCGAATTTCTTCTTTTCTTTTTCTGCGGCTTTGGCAATGTCAGCGTTGTCTTTGGATGCCTTGACCCATTCGATACCGCCTACCACATCACGGGCAGCTAACAGCATGCCTGCAATCACCAGTTCCTTTACGCCATTGGCGTTGGCACCGGGAGTATTGAATACTACGATACCCTTTTCCGCACATTTATCCAGAGGAATGTTGTTGACTCCGGCACCGGCTCTCGCTACTGCCAGCAGATTTTCCGGCAGATCCAGCTCATGCATGGAAGCACTGCGGACCAGAACGCCCTCTGCCTCGTTGATATTATCGGTTACTTTATAGTCTGCTGTCAGACGATCCAGTCCCACTTTGGAAATGGGATTCAGGCAATTGATCTGAAACATTTTTTCTCCCCCTTAAGCGTTCTCCGCTTCAAACTTCTTCATGAACTCTACCAGCTTCTCCACACCTTCGATGGGCATTGCATTGTAGATACTTGCTCTCATGCCGCCTACGGTTCTGTGACCCTTCAGGTTCTCGAAACCGGCTTCTTTTGCTTCTTTTACGAACTTGGCATCCAGCTCCTCATTACCGGTAATGAACGGAACATTCATCAGGGATCTGTCTTCCCTGCGGACGGTTCCCTTGAACAGCTTGCTTTCATCCAGGTAGTCATACAGGATCTTCGCCTTTTTCTCATTGCGCTCCTTCATTGCTTCCAGACCGCCCATCTTCTTCAGCCATTTAAATACCTTGCCGCAGATATAGATGCCGTATGCGGGAGGCGTATTGTACAGAGAATCCGCATCTGCATGGATTTTATAACGAAGCATGGTCGGTGTACCGGGAAGTACATCCTCGGTGATCAGATCCTCACGGATGATCACGATAACCACACCTGCAGGTCCGATATTTTTCTGTACACCGCCATAGATCACACCGTATTTTGTCACATCTACCGGCTCGGATAAAAAGCAGCTGGATACATCTGCAACCAGGGGCTTACCCTTGGTATTGGGCAGGGTCTTGAATTTCGTACCGTAAATAGTATTATTCTCGCATATGTACACGTAATCTGCATCCTCGCTGATGGGCAGATCGGAGCAATCGGGAATATAAGAGAAGGTCTTATCCTCGGAAGAAGCGATCTTATTTGCCTTGCCATACAGGGAAGCCTCCTGGTATGCCTTCTTCGCCCACTGACCGGTTACGATGTAGTCTGCCACACGGTTCTTCATCAGGTTCATGGGGATCATGGCAAACTGCTGGCTCGCACCGCCCTGCAAAAACAGTACCTTATAGTTGTCCGGGATATTCATCAGTTCTCTGAGATCAGCTTCCGCTTCCTTAATGATCGTATCATAGGCTTTAGATCGATGGCTCATCTCCATTACGGACATGCCGGTTCCTCTATAATCCAGCATTTCATCGGCTGCTTCCTGCAATACCTCCTCAGGGAGTACTGCAGGGCCTGCGGAAAAGTTATACACTCTTGCCATTTTCAAAGACCTCCTCGATATTTTCTAAATTTTTTATAAAAAGCATAGGTATAGAATAAGCTTTTCATTTGCTTTAGTCAACTACATTGTTAAATTATTTTCAAAATGTTCGCATCCCGCACACATTTTGTCAGAAAATGTCTGTTTTGTTAATAAAACATTACGACAGGGGTACCGATCTGTACCATGTCGTACAATTCTTCCATTTTGTCCTTCGGTGTATTGATACAGCCATGGGAACCGGCAGTCTGGTAGATGTCCCCGCCGAACTCTTTTCTCCAGCTGGCATCGTGGATACCGATGCTGCCCTTTACAGGTACCCAGAATTTCACAGGGGAGGCATAGCCCGGTCCCCGCAGTACTCTGTCCTTCTGCTTGTTATAGACGAAATTCACCCCTTCCGGTGTTCCCATACGTCTGCGCATGTTGCCGGTCACCACATCCGTCTCCAGCCGCAGTTCCCCCTTTTCATAATAGTACATTTTCTGTTGTGTCATATCCACTTCGATATAGGTATCTCCGATGTCATCCCTGCCATAGCAGAAAGCTTCTCTCTCGTAAGTGGGAACATGGGACTGCTGTGTCCCCGTATGTACACCGGCATCCAGCAGATGCTCCATCAGGTATGCAGTCTCTTTTTTCTGATCCAGCTTGCTTCCATAGGTGCCGCCCTCGATGGTGATCACATCTCCTCTGGTACTGTGGAATTGTCTGGTACGGCCATAACCGTCATACTCTTCGGCCAGCTGCTCTACATACGCCGTCACGGCTTCTTCATCCAGTACAAAGTTACCGGCCTGATCCGTCACCGGCAGACCATTCTCCGTCACCAGAAAAGAGGCACAGTCCTCTGCTGTCACCGGATGTCTCTCCTGTCCAAAGCAATAGACAATATCACAGTTCTGATAACGTTCAATCTCCTTCCAGAGATTCCGCAGAGTTTTCTGGTTCTCATTTGGAGTGATGTCATAATAACAGCCACTATCTGACAGGTTTAACGTCTCCTGCCCGTTTTCTACTGTGTTCTCCAACGCCAAAAAAGCCTTCTCCAAGTCAATGCGTCCCGCAAGTCCATCCGTGAAGACGTACCCGCCCGACGTATCCCGGGTAAGGCTGTAATCCTTGTTCTTCTGTTGTTCGGCCCGTACAAATTCCAGAGAATCATAAGCTCTCCGAAGCGCATCCACATCCACGGTCACTGTGGGAGAAAGTTCCCTCCGTGAGTGAAACAGAACATTGTCCACCCACAGGAACGGATTCTGTTCCTGTCGGTAATGTTCCAGTACGTTACTGTAATCTGCCTGATAATCTGCTTCCGCAAGAGAGATTGTATACTCTGTCCCCTCTCTGTCCACGATGACAATATTCGGAGCCTCTGTACGCAACAAAAGCTCCGAATTCACTTCCTCCACCGTTTTTCCGGTACAGTAGACACCGTTGATCCAGGTATTTACAGAGAAGCCTTCTCTGTAATAAAATGCCAGAATAAAATATCCGGTCAGTAATAACAGCAAAAATAAAAGTACTGCCAAAACTAATCTTTTCGTCGTCTTTTTCATCAGGACTGCCTTTTCAAATCATCTCCGTCAAATACTTCGCTGATGGGGGCTCCAGCCGGAACCATGGGGAATACCTTATCATCCTCCGGGATCATGCACTCGATCATTACCGGTGCCTTCAGGGCAATGGCCTTCTCGATGGCCGGTGCCACTTCTTCCTTTTTGGTCACACGGATAGCGGTACAGCCCAGTCCTTCTGCCACCTTGCAGAAATCCACCTTATCCTTCAGTACTGTCTGGGAATAGCGTTTCCCATAGAACAGTGTCTGCCACTGTCTCACCATACCCAGCACCTGATTGTTGATAACCACCTGAATGATAGGAATATTGTAACGGCTGGCGGTTGCCAGTTCGTTCATATTCATACGGAAGCAACCGTCTCCGGCAATATTGATGCAGATCTTATCCTGCTGTCCGATCTGTGCGCCGATGCAGGCTCCCAGACCGTAACCCATAGTGCCTAAGCCGCCGGAAGACAGGAAGGTGCGGGGCTTCGTATAATGATAATACTGTGCCGCCCACATCTGATGCTGTCCCACGTCTGTGGTAATGATGGCTTCTCCGTTCGTTACACGGTCAATCTCCTGCATGATATAAGGGCAGGACAGATTCTCGTCATCGTATTTCAGAGGATATTTTTCCTTCAGTTCCGTTATATGTGCCATCCACTCCGGATGTTCCTGTTTGGACAGGCAGGCATTTAATTCTGTCAGAGTTTTCTTCAGATCTCCTACCAGAGAAGCGTCCACGCGGATATTTTTATTGATCTCCGCAGCATCCACATCCAGCTGGATGATCCTTGCATTCTCCGCGAATTTCTTCGGGTTACCGGTCACACGGTCGGAGAATCTGGCTCCCAGTGCCACCAACAGATCACATTCGCTGACTCCAAGGTTCGAAGTCTTGGTACCATGCATGCCGATCATGCCGGTATAGCGCTCACTTTTCCCATCAAAGGCTCCCTTACCCATCAGAGTATCACATACCGGTGCATCGATCAGTTCTGCGAATTCTGCCACCTCAGCACTTGCCTCGGAAATGATGGCTCCGCCGCCCAGATAGATATACGGCTTCTTTGCCTTATGTATCATTTCCGCTACCAGCATCAGTTCTTCTCTGGTGTAGCGGGTCACTCTTTCCTCCGGCTGAATGGTCACAGGTGTATACTCGCAGGTTGCCGCAGTCACATCCTTCGTAATATCAATCAGCACAGGGCCCGGTCTGCCGCTTCTGGCAATATGGAATGCCTTGCGGATGGTATCTGCCAGGATCTCCACATTTTTCACAATATAACCATGCTTCGTAATGGGCATGGTCACACCGGCGATATCCACCTCCTGGAAGCTGTCCTTACCGAGTAAAGGCAAAGTAACGTTGGCAGTGATCGCTACCATTGGTACGGAATCCATGTAAGCCGTAGCAATACCGGTGACCAGATTCGTGGCGCCGGGACCGCTGGTAGCCATGCAGACACCTACTTTTCCCGTAGCTCTCGCATAGCCGTCCGCCGCATGGGCTGCTCCCTGCTCATGGGAAGTCAGAATATGGTTGATCTCCCCACTGTGCTTGTAAAGTGCATCATAGATATTAAGTATTGCCCCGCCGGGGTAGCCAAAAACGGTATCTACCCCCTGCTCCTTCAGGCATTCTACCAGAATTTCTGATCCTGTTAACTGCATCGCAAAATTCCTCCGGTTATTTTAATGATTGCTTAGTTCTTCTGTGAAGGTGCTTCCAATACTGCTCCGCGGTTGCCGCTGGTCACCAGTTCATGATATCTTGCCAGATAACCTGTGGTGATCTTGGGCTCTCTGGGCTGCCATTTTGCTTTTCTGGCTGCCAGTTCTTCATCGGATACCAGTACATCCAGCTTGTTTTCCGGAATGTTGATACGGATGATATCGCCCTCTTCCACCAGTGCGATCGGACCGCCCACTGCTGCCTCCGGGGATACATGTCCTATAGATGCGCCACGGGATGCTCCTGAAAAACGTCCATCCGTGATCAGTGCCACGCTGGACCCCAGTCCCATGCCTGCAATGGCAGAAGTGGGATTCAGCATCTCTCTCATGCCGGGACCGCCCTTAGGTCCTTCATAACGGATCACTACTACATCTCCTGCGACGATTTTGCCGGACTTGATAGCATCAATCGCCTCTTCTTCACAGTCGAATACTCTGGCAGGACCTTCGTGTACCAGCATCTCCGGTGCCACAGCAGATCTCTTGACCACGCCGCTGTCCGGTGCCAGGTTGCCCTTCAGTACAGCAATACCACCGGTCTGGGAATAGGGGTTTTCCACAGGGCGGATGACTTCCGGATTCTTGTTGACACAATTCTTGATATTCTCTCCTACGGTCGTACCGTTGGCAGTCAGGCAGTCGAGGTTCAAAAGTCCCTTCTTGGACAGTTCATTCATTACAGCATAGACACCGCCTGCTTCGTTCAGGTCTTCCATATAAGTAGGACCGGCAGGTGCCAGGTGACACAGATTCGGAGTCTTGGCAGAGATCTCGTTGGCGATCTCCAGGTTCAGTTCCACACCTGCTTCTCTTGCGATAGCGGGCAGATGCAGCATGGTATTCGTGGAGCAGCCCAGCGCCATATCTACCGTCAGTGCATTCTGGAAAGCTTCCGGAGTCATGATGTCTCTGGGACGGATATTTTTCTCTACCAGTTCCATGATCTTCATGCCGGCATGCTTTGCCAGACGGATACGCTCGGAATATACGGCGGGAATCGTACCGTTGCCGCGAAGTCCCATACCAATGGCTTCGGTCAGACAGTTCATGGAGTTTGCCGTATACATACCGGAACAGGAACCGCAGGTAGGACACACCTTTTCCTCGAACTCAGCCAGTTCATCCATGGTCATGGTACCGGCTGCCACACTTCCCACTGCCTCGAACATAGAGGATAAGCTTCTCTTCTGTCCGTGTACATGTCCGGCTAACATGGGACCGCCGGATACAAAGATCGTAGGGATATTCACTCTGGCTGCTGCCATCAACAGACCGGGAACGTTCTTATCACAGTTGGGGATACATACCAGACCGTCAAATCCGTGTGCCATAGCCATACACTCAGTACTGTCGGCGATCAGATCTCTGGTCACCAGGGAATACTTCATTCCCACATGTCCCATGGCAATACCGTCACATACAGCAATGGCGGGGAATACTACCGGCATACCTCCGGCCATGGCTACGCCCATTTTTACAGCTTCTGTGATCTTATCCAGATTCATGTGTCCGGGTACGATCTCATTGAAGGAGCTGACGATACCGATCATAGGGCGTCTTCTCTCTTCTTCGGTAAATCCCAGGGCATTGAACAGACTTCTGTGAGGTGCCTGGGCAGTTCCTGTCTTAACGGAATCACTTCTCATAATTATATCTCTCTTTCTCTTCTTGATCTTCTCTATTCGCAAATGTAACCGCTTAATTGTTGTCAGATTCTTTCTGCCAGAAGGGTACCCATCTCGGTACAGCCTACCTGTGTACAGCCCTCAGACATAATGTCGATGGTGCGGTAGCCGTCCTGCAATACTTTTTTCACCGCTGCCTCAATGGCATCCGCTTCTTCATCCAGATCAAAGCTGTAACGGAGCATCATAGCGGCACTGAGTACAGTAGCGATAGGATTTGCAATATCTTTTCCTGCGATATCCGGTGCAGAACCGTGGCTGGGCTCGTACAGGCCGAACTTCGTGTCGTTCAGGCTGGCGCTGGCCAGCATTCCGATGGAACCGGTCACCATACTTGCCTCATCGGAGAGGATATCTCCGAACATGTTCTCCGTCAAAATAACATCAAACTGGGCAGGATCCTTGACTAACTGCATGGCACAGTTGTCTACCAGCATATGTTCCAGAGTGACATCCGGATAGCCCTTTGCCACTTCCTCTACAACCGTTCTCCACAGTCTGGAAGAATCCAGTACGTTAGCCTTATCCACGCTGGTAACTTTCTTTTTCCGTTTTCTGGCAATATCAAAACCTTTGATAGCAATTCGACGGATCTCGTTCTCATCGTAGGTCAGGGTATCAATAGCTTTTCTCACACCGTTCTCTTCGATAGTCTTACGCTCACCGAAGTAAAGTCCGCCGGTCAGCTCTCTCATGATCAGCATGTCAAATCCGGCTTTGCTGATCTCCTCCTTCAGCGGACACGCCGCTGCCAGCTCATCATAGAGCACTGCCGGTCTTAAATTAGCAAACAGATTCAATGCCTTACGCAGTGCCAGCAGTCCCGCCTCGGGACGCTTCTCGGGAGGTAATTTGTACCAGGGGGAAGTGGTGGTATTACCGCCAATGGATCCCATCAGCACCGCATCTGCCGCTTTGGCATCCGCAATAGCTTCCTCTGTCAGAGGTACTCCATGGACATCAATGGAAGCTCCACCCATTAAAATATCCTTATAGATCATTTTATGACCATATTTATGCGCAACTTTGTCTAAAACTTTTTTCGTCTCCCTGACGATCTCCGGTCCGATGCCATCGCCGGGAATACAGGTAATATGTAACTCCATAGTGTTATTTTCCTCGTTTCCTGTGATATTTCCTGTATTTTTTACGTAAAATACTTATTTCATAATAACTGATAGACGTTCAAATTTCAATATTGAAAATTAACATAAATGCAAATTTGAACATTAAAATAAATCAAGTTTTGTATAGAAACGTGCACCGCAAGGAACACATAAAAAGGAGCAACACCATCCTCTGGCATTGCTCCTTTTTCACTTCTTCTTAGTTCTCTCCAGCCTTCTCAACCTTGCTGATGGCAGATTTCTCCATAGGGATACGGCAATTTTTGTTATTACCGAACTCTACGATAACGGTATCATCAGTAATATCAATGATGATACCATAGAAACCGGAAGTGGTCAGAACGCAGTCACCTGTCTCTAAGTTGGACAGCATTGCAGCCACTCTCTTCTGTTCCTTCTTCTGCGGTCTCATGAAGAAAAACCACATTGCACCGATCAATACTGCATATACAAGAAGCATAACGATCATGCTGGTTCCGGAACCTGCTGCAGCAGCCTCTGACTCAGTTAATAAAATACCCATTTGTTCCTCCATTCCGGCGTGTTACGCCTGTAAAAC
>ERZ1026876.614-NODE-614-length-20575-cov-27.132749_pt1 | contig 20575 bp, 20 predicted proteins | sample MGYA00380168_ERZ1026876 | MGnify/ENA primary metagenome ERZ1026876 (study PRJEB33269, sample SAMEA4719804) | human gut metagenome | biome: human-associated habitat; feature: organic feature; material: feces | place: Cameroon | collected 2013-10 ... | reverse complement strand
CAGCGAAAAGATGAAAAGAGAAATGACTTGTTTGAAAAGAACAAATGACTTGTTTACGATAGGGAAACGACTTATTGAGAGGTTGGAAATGACTTATTTAGCACTCGTAAATGACTTGTTTACCACCTGTAAATGACTTGTTTTGCAACCCTAAATGACTTGTTTACCGGTGCCAAATGACATAGTGAGAAACAGAAAGGGAAATATTTGAATTTATGCTTGGCTAATTCAGATTTTCTTTGTAATTTAGCAACGCAAAACGTAAAGCACGTGGAAATATGGCAAAAATAGTAAATTTCTATTCTGTAGGAATACAGACATTCTCGAATATCCGAGAGGGCAATTATCACTATGTAGATAAGACCAAATACATCGTGGATTTTCGAGAGAAAAAGGGATTGAAGAAGAATTTGAGGATGGTCAGACTATTGCAACCATATGTAATATAACAGAATTGTCAAACCATTATAAATGATATAGTTATGAGCAACGATAAAAAAACAATAAAGGAAATGCGGGCAAACGAGATGACTCCGGCTTTTCCTACGCATCCTGGAGATGTTCTGAAGGATGAAATAGAATATCGTGGAATCTCTCAGCGACAGTTGGCGGAGGAAATGGGGATTGCCTATTCTGCTCTGAATGAAATTCTGAATGCTCGTCGTCCGGTAACGGAAAAGACGGCCCTGCTCTTTGAGGCTGCACTTGGAGTGAATGCTGAGCCTTTGTTGAAAATGCAGATGAGATATAATCTGCAATCAACTAAAAATGATTCTACCTTTATGGCCAGATTGGCAAAAGTAAGAAGGGTGGCTGCAGCCTTGTAAAATAGCAAGTTTTTAAAGGCTGCAGAAGTATAAACTTTAACGAAGCGCTTTATTGAGGTCTAATGATGCGCTTCGTTAGGTGTTAATGATGCGCTTCGTTAGGTGCTAATGATGCGCTTCGTTAAGGTGCAATGATGCGCATCTTTAAGTCATATTGTTTCTCTATAAGCTATATCCTTGAAAATCAATAACTTTCGGCAAAGATTCAATAGGTCGAAAATGGGTTGGGAACTATTTCTGCCACTTTCTCCAACCATTCTTTATCAATACTATCGAAGGTGTTGAGGTGTTCGCTGTCAATGTCCAGTACGGCGATGACCTCACCATTTCTAATGACAGGCACTACTATCTCTGAGCGAGAAGCACTACTGCAAGCTATATGACCAGGAAACTTTTCTACATCTTCTACAACGATGGTTTCTGCCTTGTCCCAAGCTGTGCCACAAACTCCCTTGCCCCGTTTGATGCGGGTACAAGCCAAAGGTCCTTGGAAAGGTCCTAATACAAGGTTTTCATCAATGACGCGATAGAAACCTACCCACCAGAAATGAAAGGTATCCATGATGCATGCTGAAATATTTGCCATGTTGGCGATGATGTCGCTTTCGCCCTCTATGAGCGATTGAAGCTGAGGGAGGAGAGTGGCGTAAAGTTCTGCCTTCGTTTCTCCTTTTATTATAAGATGTTCTGCCATGATGAAAATGTTTTGTCTTGTTGATGTTTATGCAAAGTTACTGATTTTCCTAAAAATAGGGTCTAAGAATGGGTTAAATCTTCTAAAAAAGTAAAGCCTATCCGCTAAGAAAGTAGATGGTAAGCTGGCAAGTTCTCAATAAAAGTGCAAAAAACTAAGGGGCAGGCTTCATAATGATCAACTCATAGCCTGACTTCACTAAATTTTTCGTCCTAAAATTTGTGAATATCGAATTAAAATGTTATCTTTGCCATGTGTTTTTTAAAAATATGATTATGGAATATCAATGGTTTGAAGAATTGCCACCGAGTTGTCCGCCATTTGACTCTGTTGAATGCGATGGTACTTATTTCCGTGTATCCTATGGAAATCCTGCGGAATCAGAGGACTTTTTCTCTCAAAAACGATTGGCACCAAATAAAGTTTTTAAAGGAGAAGGTATTGATGATTGTATAGTGAGAGCAGTATCTGTCTTTTCCTTATTGGAGGATGCAAAAAGACTATTGAAACTCCCAAAGTTCAAGCATGCCAATATAGCGGAGGTAAGCCTTCGGCCTATGGATGGAAAAATTAAGAAGACATTTAAAAACTCTCATTATTCTTGGTGGAGAAGCAAAGCGTTTGATATTAAAAAGGCAAAAACAATAGAATTATGAATATGAAACAATCCAAGCTAAAAGTAGATAGCATACTGGAGTACTACGACAATCCTCAATTGCTAACCGCAAGGGATTGTTTTGATACGTTGTATTTGTGTTTGCTGTATGAAGATACTCCCGAATGCAAATATACGGCAATTCGTATTTCCAGTAAGAGATTGCAGGATTTCTGCATGGGAAAGAAAGACTTGCGCTCCTTGTTCTTGTCTCCTGAAGGAGATAAGGAGTACTTTAATGTGAGAGGGGCTGATAATAACCTTGTGCTGGATTTGAAAATCAATACAACAATACCTGAAGATCGTTTGCCAGATGAAGGTTATTATCTGGAAACTTCAGGTAAGGAAAGCATTGTTGTTAATATCCCAGTTAAAGATAAAGGTCTGTTTACTGAAATAGTCAGAAAGTTTGGTTGGGCTTGTATGTAGTTGTATAGAAGTGTATTGCATTTTGTCAAACCATTATAAATAAAACTTTTATGTGCAACGACAAAAAAGCAACACAATGGGAATTAAAGGAAGCAGATACAAAGCCTTCCTTTGGAGGAGCTGCATGAACGAACAATGTAGATGCTGCCATGAGTGTTTGTGATTTTCTCTTTATATTTTCCTCGCTGAGATTTCGGTATTTTGGAACAGATTCTTATTTTGTGTGAATATTGAAAATATGAACGAGGAAAAGAATGTGCTGAAAATCAAAGAGTTATGATTTTTGAGATTGAAGAGTAATGTTAATAAGTTCTCATGTCGTACGACATGGCACCCTATAGTCGTACGACTTGGGAGTGTATAGTTGTACAACATGAGATCTGTAATCGTACGACATGAGTTCGAAATAGAGAATTACTATTAATTTTTGATACGAAAAGTTGAAAAATGAGCATCATTTATATGCTGGAATCCTTTTCTTGAGTGCTACATTGACTCAAAACAAGTAAGTTAAAATTGGAAGGAAATATTTACAAATGAGGATGCAATATATCCTTTATTCTTGCTTTTTAACATCACAATGATCACATCATAGCAACAGTGACGTCATGGAGAAGACCGTAGAATGTCAACTAAATGCTTTTTACGGGACTTCATTAGTTTTATATAACCATTAGCAAGTGTAAAAGACTTTTTAATATACCCTTGTTTTTCTCATCGTTGTATACTTTAAGTACTTTTTCATTTATAACATATTCTTTGAATTTCTTTCTATAGAAAGGATGGGATAGTAAAATCCAAAGTTCTTTATCAATAAATGCATATTTGGTGTTTCTTTCAAGCCATGCCCTAGTAGGAGATTCTGTCTTTAATTCTGCGTTGGTCCAGGCTAAATGCCAGAATTTATCCGATTTTAAGAAATAATAAGGATATTGTAAACAGGTAAGATTTAATTGATGAGCCTTAATGAAATACTCTCCAAATAGTCCCTTATATATAGGTTCTATTTCTTCATAAGTAAATTGATTAACATTTTTTCCATCTTCTATCAATTTAATGATGGTGAGAACTAATATTGGTTTTGCGATGATACGCTCATGGTTGTTCCTGTTAGTACACTGATTCATCTTTTCAATGAGCTCACAATAGTAATTTAAAGCTTTATCATAATCAAAAAATCTAAGATAACTAGTCATAACAATTGTTTTTATGGATGTTCAACTTCTTTTTTGCAAAAATACATAAAAAATATAAGATAAGCGCACGTAATTCAGAAATATTTATTATTTTTGCAAATGCATTCTTCCGCAGAAAGCTCAAAGGGCTGAGCGGGTGGGTGTGACTTTTATGGAATAGAGCGTTTACTAACGTTCGTCTGCGACTACTCGTAAACTTCGCAACTTTACCTATAGTTGGACGTAGATGTGACAATGGTGAATGCTCACGGTGGGTGTATCGTATCCTGCTGCGAATTGTCGTATACATATCACAACTGTATGTTTTGGTGTCGTGTATGACTGTATATTCGTACATGGAATCATCATATACCATAACGTGGGCTTTCTGCATTGTCCGTCTCTTTCAACTAGGGCAATGCGAAGGCCTTCGAGTGGTGGGATGGGCAAGAAGAATCCCACGTTTCCGTTTTATAAGGGCCTAATAGAATACTAATACAACTCACGATATGGGGATTCTATCGCTATGACGAAGATAGATGTACAACAAATATACACTTTCTGGACATGAATCTTTTCCTTGTAAAACCTTATGGCTTACCAAGGGATATAACTTTATGATAGATGGAGGAAACTTCAATGCTTCTGATGCAGTAATAGCTTTGGGAGTAGGTAAAAACATGGTTTCTTCTATCCGATATTGGCTTAAGGTATTTGGTATTTCCAATCAGGATGAGCCAAGCAGAATAGCAGATTATTTATTCGATGAATCAGAAGGCGTAGATAAGTACATTGAAAGTTTGGGAACTTTGTGGTTGCTTCACTACCTTTTGGTCAGTTTGAAAGAAGCAACGCTTTATCATATTACTTTTGTGCAATTCCAAAAAGAACGCAAGATCTTTGAGAGGGAACAATTGGTGAACTTTGTGAAAAGACTGATGATAGAGGATGGAAAGGACAAAATCTTTAATGTGAATACCACCAAGAAAGATGTGGGTGTACTGTTGCAGAATTATACCCAACCTTATAAGGCCAAGTCGTTTGAGGATTATTCTTCTCTTTTGATTGATTTGGATCTGATAAGAACTGAGGATAATGGTAAGACGTTCGCCTTCAATATCGAAGGTAAGCGCAGGGTTCCGATCGAGATTTTCTTATATGCCATTCTTCTGGAAAAAGGTAAGGATAAGTCTGTATCATACGATACATTGCAGGAAATAGGCTTGATGTTCTGCATGACAGATGCTGAGGTCATCGATATGGCCCAGTCTATCGGTGAGCATTATTCGGAGTATGTCCAGTATAGTGATAATGCCGGTATCCGTCAACTATTGTTTAAGGAAGGTTCTTCTTTGAAGGACATTGATGTTTTAGATAAGTATTATAAGAATGCGACAGTTTAGTTTATCAGCAAACATAGAGGAAGGCTTTGCTAGCGAGGCCAAATATATAGTAACCCCTAATGCTCGTCAAGTAGCAGATGGTATTGCGAATGGATTCCGCTCTGGGGTTCATTCTTATACAATTATTGGCTCTTATGGAACTGGTAAGTCTAGTTTCCTATTGGCATTAGAAAGAGATTTGATGGGAGGTAAGCAATATGAATTGTTGAATCCTTCTGAACTTTCAGAAAAGAAGAAGTTTGAAGTTCTTAAAATTGTTGGCGACTATAAGGAACTGTCTGTCTTGTTGAGTCAAAAACTCTCTGTTGATGGCACAGCCGATAGTATTCTGGATGAACTCAAAACCAAGTATAACAAACTGAAGAGCCAGGGAAAATTCCTGGTTATCTTTATTGATGAGTTTGGCAAGGTGTTGGAGCATGCTGCCAAGAATAATCCAGAGCGTGAACTTTACTTCATGCAGAAATTGGCAGAGTTCGTGAATGTGCCGTCCAGAAAAATTCTTCTTCTGACAACGCTTCATCAAAATTTCAACGCTTACTCCCGTAAGTTGAATGAGGTACAGAAAGAAGAGTGGACGAAAGTAAAGGGGCGTTTCCAGGAGTTGGTTTTCGTAGAACCGATAGAGCAACTTCTCTATTTGGCTTCTACGCAGATTGATGCCAGTCGAACCATGCAAAATGATGATTCTGTGATTGATTCATTGGCTTCGTTAGCAAAAAAGACTGGTTTTGTTTCTCAAAACTTTTCTGAAGCAACTGCACAGGCATTGGCTCCGCTGGAACCATTTGCTGCATACGTCATAACACAGGCCATTCAGAGATATGGACAGAATGAGCGTTCTTTGTTTTCGTTCTTGAATGCAAGGGGACGTAACTCTTTGTCTGAATATGAGGGAAAGTTATATCAGCTTCAGTGCTGCTATGATTATATCTACTATAATTTCTACTCTTACCTGAAGGAGGCGAATGCCGACTCCATGCAATGGAGTTCGATGCAGGTTGCCATCGAGAGAGTGGAAGGTCAATTGTGGGATACCAAGACAGACCTTGTAGATGCTATCAAGCTAGTGAAAACCATCGGATTACTGAACCTTTTCGGCAATGCTTCTTTCAAGATGAGCCGTGAAGATACTGCTCTGTATGCCAAGACTGCTTTGAATATAGAAAACCCAACGGGACTTTTAAAAAAGTTGGAGCAATTCAAGATAATTCGATATGCCAGTTACAAGTTCCGCTATATTCTTTTCGATGGTACAGATATCAATATCGAAGATGAAATTCGTAAGGCAGGTTTGGTGGTTAGCCGTCCTGTAAACTTTGTGGATGATATCAGAAACTATTGTTTCAAGAAGGTGGCTCCAGTCAAGGCTTGCTATTTCCAGAAAGGTACTCCAAGATACTTTGAGTATGAAGTGCTGGGTGAAGGAGTGGACAAGACTCCTACCGGTGATACTGATGGATATATTCAGTTGATCTTCTCTTCCCGTAAGAAAGTGTTGGAGGAGATTTGCGAGCTAAGTGAAAAGAGTGAGAATGCTATCATCTTTGTTTGTTTCAGAAATACAGACGAGTTGGTGTCTCACCTCTATCTGATAGAAAAGTACAAATATATATTGAGCAAGGTGTTGGTAGATAAATCTGATAAGGTTGCTATCAACGAGATCAATAATCTGATGGAGTATGAGAAAGTGGTTCTCAATAAATCTATCAGTGATAGCTTGTTTGCATATAATGGAGATGTAACTTGGATTTTCAAGGGCGAGGAAAGAGATGTTTGTTCTTTAAGGGACTTCAACCAATTGCTGTCAGTGGTATGCGATGAGATTTATTCTCAAACCCCAGTGATGAACAATGAATTGTTCAACAAGCATAAGTTGAGTGGTTCTATCTCTAGTGCGAAAGGTAAGTACCTGGCTGCATTGCTGAACCAGAGCAATGAACAGGACTTGGGATTCCCTGGCGACAAGTTCCCACCGGAGAAAACCATCTATTATTCTCTCTTGAAGAATACGGGGCTTCATGTGAATGGAGAGTTTTCTGATGTACCATCCAACGAAGGAATCATGCCATTGTGGGATGCATGTGAGGAATTCTTGAAATCTACGACTTTCAAGCCTCGTAAGATTTCTGAACTGATTAAGAAGTTGTCTGTAAAACCATATAAGCTGAAGCAGGGATTCCTGGACTTCTGGATTCCCACCTATTTATATATAAAGAAGCAGGATTTCTCTCTGTATGGAACCAATGGGGCATATATCCCAAATATCAACATGGAGTTCTTCGAGTTGTTGCAGAAGCATCCGGGAGAATATCTGATCAAGGCATTTGACGTGACTGGTGTGAAGGTGCAGATATTCAATCAGTATCGAAAGTTTCTGAATGTTGAAGCTATGGGAAGTATTAAGAGCGATGATTTCATTGAAACCATCAAGCCATTCTTTTTCTTTTATAACAAGAGATTGAATGATTATGCCAAGCATACTCGTAAGTTCAACCATGAGCAGACGGTAAGATTCCGTGATACCCTGGCTAGGGCTAAGGACCCGGAGAAGACTTTCTTTGAGGATTTGCCAGAGGCTTTGGGCTACGATAAGGAAGCTTTACAGAATCCGGATAAGGTGCAGGAGTTCTGTTATGTCATCAATCGGGCTGTGAAGGAACTTCGTTCTTGTTATTCTGATATGATAGATCGTGTGGAAGGTCGCTTGTTGGAAACATTGGGCATCGAGTCATACGATTATTCTGAATATGTGGTAGAGATTAGAAAGCGTTTGGCTCATGTCAAGGAATATCTCCTGACAGATAGACTGAAGGAATTCTATCAGCATGTGATGGCTGAGTTTGATAACCGCAATGAGTGGTACCAGTCTATTTGCTATACTGCATTAGAGCAACCTTTAGAGCGATTGCGTGATGACCAAGAAGAAAAACTGATTGATAGTTTGCTCATGCTGTTCCATGAATGTGAAAAATATTCAGATATATCCAAAGTGGCAGAAGATGAATCGGATGAGATTTATTCGTTGGATTTAGTTTCAACGAAGGGCAGTAATATCCATTCACAGACCTTCAGATTGCCTGAAAGTGAGATGCAGAAAGCTGAAGAATTGGAACAGAGCATCGACAAGTTACTCGATGGATTCGGGAATGACAATGTATCTATATGTACATTGCTGAAAATATTGAATAAGAAGTTGGGGTAAAAGCCGCTTCCTTAAAATGAATAGAGTAAAATGAAAGTAAGACATATATTAGGAATATCAGGAGGAAAGGATAGTGCGGCTTTGGCTATCTATCTCAAGCAGAAATACCCAAACTTAAAGATTGAGTATTATAATTCTGATACTGGCTGTGAATTGGCTGAGACGGAATTGTTGATTGATAGATTGAGCGCTTATCTTGGAAACATCAAAAGACTTAGGGCTGCAGAAGACAGTCCTGAGCCTACGCCTTTTGAGCATTTCCTAAAGGCAGCAGGTGGATTCTTACCATCGCCACAAGCTCGATGGTGTACCAAGAAGATGAAACTTGATGAGTTTGAAAGATATGTTGGTGATGACTATGCGGTATCATACGTTGGTATTCGAGGTGATGAAGACCGTGATGGCTATGTGTCTTCTAAACCTAATATTCAGTCAGTCTTCCCTTTCAGAAGAAACATCTGGAGCGTGGATGTCATCAATAAGTTCTTGCACAAAGAAAACCAGGAGCAGATTATTGACATCTACGATAAGTTGTGCCCTGAAGGATTGATGAAGGAAGATTTGATGGATGTGTTGAAGAAACCGATTACCAAGCAATTCTACTATTCCAAAAAGCTGAATGCATTGTTGGATATAGATGTGAAGATGTTTAACCATGCCGTCTTTGAATACTTGAAGACTACGGATTATCCTGTTGGTCATCTGGATTCATTCCCTTTGATAGATAACGACGAGGTGCTTGTGAAGGAAGACATCTTCAGACTGCTGAGGGATAGTGGAGTAGGAGTACCATCTTATTATGAGGAAATTCCTTTCGAGGTGGATGGTAAGACGGGAACCTATTGCAGAAGCCGAAGCGGTTGCTATTTCTGTTTCTTCCAGCAGAAGATAGAATGGATCTGGCTCTATGAGCAGCATCCTGATTTATACGAAAAGGCAATGTCGTTTGAGAAGGATGGTTATACCTGGATTCAGAATGAGAGTTTGGCAGACTTGATAAAGCCAGAGCGTATTCGCCAGGTGAAACTGGATATCATCAAGCGACAGGAAACAAACAAAAATAAGAACAAAGGCACGAGCCTTGCCGAACTGTTCGGCGACGAATATGTTTGTGCCAACTGTTTTATTTAGAACTATATAACTAGAATATAATCGGAGGAACGTCTATGTTGAATGATGTAGAATGGGCTAAGGATGGAACCTATATACCTGGAGAAGAGTTTTCTCCTGAAAGGTTGTTTAATGATGGGTTGAAGAACAGTTGTAGCTTCGACTTACAGCTAGGGTATTTTAGTTCTGCCGCTATTAGTATATTGGCAGAAGGTTTTGCTACGTTTATCGCTAATGGTGGTGTTATGCGTCTTATCATCAATCAAATAGTTTCGGAAGAAGATAAAAATGCTATACAAAACGGAGTGCTTGGTAATGTGATAGATTGTGTGGATTTATCTGATTTTGAGTATCTTCGCAAAACATTTGATGAGTATCAAAATCAGTTTTTTAGGTGCTTGTCATATTTAATATCTCAAAATAGAATTCAAATAAAAATAATCAAGCCAAAAGGATATAAAGGAATTGCTCATACCAAAACAGGTCAATTCCGTGATGATGATATGGTAATATCGTTCACAGGTTCTGCCAATTTTACGATTAATGGTTTGCTCTATAATATTGAGGAAATCAAGATTGATAGAAGTGATTCACCTGACGGGATGACTCAGAATAGAATCAAATCTCAAAGAGCAAAATTTGAGCTTATAATGAATGAGCAGGAATGTGATATAGAGTATCTGTCTCCAAGCCAGTTGGAGACGGCAATATCGTCATGCTATCAGGATACAACCATAGATGAGTTACTTGATGTAGAAAAGAAGTTGGATAGAATCCGTTTAGAAAGAAAAGCTCAAAAAGCATTAATGGCTGGAAATATGCTAAGAGAAGATATTTGTTTGAAAGATATAACTCCACGTTTCCCATATCCATCTGGTCCAAGAGAATATCAGCAACAAGCTTTTGAAAATTGGAAAAACAATAAGCAAAAAGGTTTGTTTGCTATGGCCACAGGAACGGGTAAGACAATCACTTCGCTGAATTGTTTGTTGGAGATTTATAAGCGCAATGGATACTATAAGGCGATAATTCTGGTACCAACGATTACTTTGGTAAATCAGTGGGAGCAAGAATGTCATAAGTTTAATTTTATGAATGTCATAAAGGTTTATTCTAAGAATCCTTTATGGAAAGAGGATGTTGAGTCGATTCATTTTAATGAGGAATATCGTTTGAAGAATGAGCGTGAGACCTCTTATGTGATTATATCTACTTATGCATCTTATGCTCGTGAAAAAGTATTTAATACATTGAATGGCTTCAGTAAAAAACAGTTATTGTTGATTGCTGATGAATGTCATAATATGGCTTCGGGCAGCATGCTGAAACGGTTAGCCTATATACCTTATCTGCGCAGAATTGGCCTGTCTGCAACTCCAGACCGTCAATACGATGATGAAGGTAACAGAAACTTGCGTAAATTCTTTGGTGCTGAGAGTCATTACACTTATGAGTATAGCATGGAAGAAGCTATCAGAAAAGGTGTGCTTTGTAAGTATTTGTATTATCCACATATTGTAAGACTGACCACAGAAGAATTGGACGCTTATGTTGAGCTGTCAGAAAGAATAGCTAAGTATTTCAATGATGATACTTGCTCTTTTGCAAAAATGGACGAGGGACTTAAAATGCTCTTGTTGGCAAGAAAGCGAATTGTGCATAAGGCTGCAAACAAACTTAAAGCTTTTGAGGACATCATCAAGAAGCGGTATCAAGAAAAAGGAAATTTGAAATATTCTCTGATATATGTCCCTGAAGGAAATGAACCTAATTATCTTGAAGTTGAAGATGATTCGCTTAATCAAGATGAGGATTCTGAGCATCTTATAGATTTATATACAAAGTCGATATTGAAGCTGGATGATAAAATAACGGTGCGTAAGTTTGTATCGGGGCAAAAGGATAGAGAGGAAATTCTTGAAGAATTTGCAAGTGGTAAACTTCAAGTGCTGACTTCTATGAAATGTTTGGATGAGGGTGTTGATGTTCCAAGAAGTGAATTGGCAATCTTTTGCTCAAGTACAGGAAATCCACGTCAGTTCATCCAGCGACGAGGACGTGTGTTGAGAACACATCCTAAGAAGAAGATGGCGGTGTTGCATGATTTGGTTGTTGCTCCTGAGATTAACCCAAATAGTAGTAGTTATCGAATGGAGCGTGCTATGCTGAAGAGTGAACTGATTAGAGTGAAGAACTTCGCATTGCTGTCAGAGAATCCCTCTTACTCAGAATTGGAACTGAGAGAGGTGATGGAACATTATGGTTTGAATTTATATAATAATGATAATATACAATGACAAATAAAGAAAGAATGCTTCACATGGTTCTTGATGACACAAAGTTGCAAGAACTCTATGATTACGACCAGTCTGAGTATGAAGACCTATATACAGCCTTGAATTCAGATAATGTGGTTGTGGCTTCTGTTGCTCGCATCATAAAGGAGCTGGATGGTTCTACTGATGAGAGTGTTCAGAAGAAAGTGTACATGACAGTGTTTAATTACATAAATGAAAACTTGATAATATGATAATAAAGAAGATTGAAATAAATAATTTCCGTAGCTATTACAAGTTTAATGTTTTTGAACTTAATAACGGATTGAATCTTATTATCGGCTCAAATGGTGATGGTAAGACAACTTTTTTTGAAGCTTTGGAGTGGTTGTTTCGAACTGACGGAACAAGTAAAATGGACACAAAGCTTATCTCAAAGAAAAGATGTGAGGAACTCATGGCTGATGAGTCTGATGATGTTCGTGTTTCTATGACATACGAACATAAAGGCTATGTCAAGACTTTGGAAAAGAGTTTTCGTTTTACGAAATCTTTCGATGGAGAAATCACCATGTCTAATTTTTCTTTCTCTTTGATAGAGGAGAATGGAGTGGAACGAATGGTTCGGGATGGCATTAAATTTGATTATGATTTGCCTTCGGAGATTCGTAAATACACTATGTTCAAAGGAGAAAGTGATTTAGATGTTTTTCAGAATTCAAACGCATTAAAAATGTTGGTAGAAACTTTTAGTGACGTTAAGGATTTTGAGGCATATTTCTCGTTTATGGAATTTGCTACCAAAAAAGCAGAACAAGCTCGTGATAATGCCCAAAAGTCAGATCGTAAGAATAGTGAGAAGATTAATCAATTGAGACGTACCATTGAGCAGGAAACGGGAATGTTGGATGATATAGAGAAAGAAATTGGACGCAAGGAAGATGAAGCTTCTAATTTTTCTAATCTATTAAAGAGTATCGAGAAGAGTAAAGAAGCATCAAAGTTGCTGATAATGGTAAATCGTAGAATTGAAACTTTATCTAACAAACGTGCTCAAACTCAGGCTCTTATTAAAGAAGAATATACGACAAGTCTTCTTGATGATATGTGGATTTTGATGGGCTTTGGTGATATTGCAGAAGAATATTCAAAGAAGGTTAATGATGTGGATCTGAAACGCAGAAAATTGGAAAAGGCATATTTGCTTTCTGCGGGAGCAGAAAAAGCTATCAAGAAGATGCAAACAGACTTTGTGCCACTTCCAGTTCATATTCCTGGACAAAAAATAATGCAGGAAATGTTGGATGAAGAAGTTTGTAAAATATGTGGTCGTCCAGCAAAGAAGCATAGTGATGCATGGAATTTTATGCTTCATCGTTTAGAAGAGTATCAAAAGTCTTTGGAAGTTAATGAAGATGAGGAAGTTGAGCCTTTTTATAAGAATAATTATATTGTTGAACTGCAAAAAAGAGATACTTCTCTGAATGATAATCTTGCAGAGATTACTAAGCTTCGTCATAAGATTCAGGAGGTTATTTCTTATAACAATCGTTTGCATGATGAGGTAAAGAAGATTGAGGCAAATCTGAATGTAGAGATTGAGCAGAAAAAACGCATTCTTGCTCAAACTGACGGTTTGTCTGAAGAGCAGTTGTTATCTAATTATGAGAATATTTCTAATTGGATGAATCAAAAGATTGGCGCTGAGAATCGCATAGCAAAATTGAAGGAACAGAGAGCAAAACATCGTAAGACTCTTGAGGAAGCTCAAGATGCGTTGGGTAAGTTGGCTGAAGGAACTTCTGCGGCAGTATTCGCCAAGGCAGCATCAATTATTCGCCAAATATCAGAAGCATTCAAGTCTGCAAAGGAAACCAACAAAAAACGTCTTCTTCATTCAATTGAAGATGAGGCGAATGTCTTCCTAGAGAGCTTGAATACTAATGATTTCAAGGGTACTATCCGTATTCTGGAAAAGGCAAATGGGCAAGGAGAGGCAGTTCTTATGAATAGTGATAATACAAGAATCTTCAATCCTAATACCGCTTTAAGAACAACTTACTTGATGTCGGTGTTGTTTGCTATTGGCAAGTTGGCTACTCAAAGAAGTGAAACGGAGTTTCCTTTGATATTCGATGCTCCAACTTCTTCTTTTACTGATGCTAAGGAGACGGAGTTCTTCAATGTGATTAGTAATTTGGACAAGCAGGTTGTTATCGTGACAAAGAGCTTCTTAAAGGAAAGTTATGAGGGCAATTTGGTTCTTGATCAGAATAAAGTAAATGAAGTTTCTGGTAGAGTGTTCCGTATTGAAAAGAAAAAGCCTTTCGATGATAAGGATCTGGCTACAATTCAAACAGTTATAACAAAAATAAAGTAACTATGACAGAGGATATAAATAATATAGAGGAACTCGTTGATAAAAATGAGAAGCTTATAGATATATGGGGGCGTAGAACCCCGAAATTTGAAAAGAAATATGAGCAAACCGTTATGAGAATAATCTCGGATTATGGTGTTGGAGCATCTGAGAATACAGGTGCAAAAGGTAAGGTATTGGGTGCAGGTTATGAACCTTACATCATGGCTTTCTTTATCGGCTTATATGCAGGTAAGAAACTTCCATTATCAGAAGATTCCGATGATTTGAAGGTTTTGGGACAGCCTTTGCAATTTTGGGGCAATCTTGATTCGAAGAAAACTCGAAAAGCTTATCCTGCGTTGCGTTCTTATATCTTTATGGCTCTCGTGGCAAAGACAGATATTGATTGGATTGCCTTGGATAAAGGTGATATAAAGGCAAATACTGTAGTTTTACAATTGATAACTACAATGGAAGAGTATGCTAATTACGGCTTCTTTGTCATGGAGGATAAATTAAAAGAAGATAAAGGTTATTTCTTTTCTCATCGTTCCTTCTTGGACATGTTTTTGCAGTTAACCTCTAAAAAGGTTGATGAAGAACATGATGAAGAGGAGCCAGAAGAATTATAAAGTAATATAGAAAGGGAAAATATGGACTATGTAGAGGCTTTTGAAAATTTAAAGCCGAATGAGAAATATGGACGTAAAACTCCACATAAGGCGGTCCTTTTGCTTACCATTATAGAAATGTGTGAATCGGATGAGATTTATTCTAATGAAATTAGATATAATCAGCAGCTGATAGATACTTTTCATAAGGTATGGAAAAGAACCCTGCCTGATGACGATTCTTTATTTGTGGATGCGTATTTCCCATTCTGGACTATGCAAAATGACGATTTTTGGCATCTGGTTCCCTTTCGTGGCAAAGAAGAGAACTTGACTTTGCTGATAGAAAGACAGGTAAGACCTTCTGAAAGGAAAATCAAGGAATGTGTTGATTATGTGGAACTTGATGAGGATCTGTTTTTTCTAATGACTTTACCATCGGGACGCTCTTCATTGAAGCGTGCTTTGTTGGAGAACTATTCTGCTCTTACTGACGAGAAAATAGGTGAATTGGCAAATAGTAAAGACAATGCCATAGATAAGTCTATAGAGGCTTTGGCTGAGTACCAAAAGATTTTGTCTTCTGAAAATGAACCCAAAAATAATCTTGTGGCAGAGTCGTGTGATGAGGAAAAGCAAAACCTTTTTTATGCATTAGATGAAGATGTACAAATTCAATTAAACATTGAATACTATACTTTCCTCAAGGAGCATAAGGCAGAGAGAGAAATGTTTAGAACATTATGTCCAACGGTCTTTGATTTATATGATAAAATCTCGGTTCATCCTGTAAAGCTGGAAGATATATCAAGTTCTTTGCAGTATCTTTATGAGAACTTCTTGATGGATTTAAAAGTAAATCTTTTAGGTGTGGATGTTACGTTAAGTTTGGTAGATAGTATTGATAACGCAATCAACCAACTTCATGCTCATGAGCGCCAAGAGGATGTGTTCAACTCGTCGAATATTGGAATAGAAGATGATACTGTAAAAAAAGAAAACTCTTCTGGTGATTCAACACTTTCTGATGATTCTGTATCTTTTGACGATGGCGAATCTTCTGCCGTGAATTGTAGAAGAAAGGATTTGCCATGGACCGAGAATGAAGAAGAATTGCTTTTACTTTGTTATGAAAAGGGAAAAAGCATAGAGGATATTGCTAGTGTTTTAGGACGACCACGGAATTCAATTTTGTTTCGTCTCGCCAATTTAGGAAAGATAAAGTATAATTTTACACAAAGTGAAGATACTGAAGGTTCTAAGGAATCTAATCCCGATTTGTCAACTCTTGATTATTATGTCGAGAACATGGAGAGGCTGTGTTTTATCTTGAATAGAAATGGTGAACGAGTCTATTCTACAGATGGAAAATTAAAGATTCTTCATGGCAAACTTTATCGTTTTAATTACAAAGATAATATTTGTTTCACCGTTAAGGATATGGTGTGTACAAATGGAGTTTGGGGAAAAGGTGAAAAGACGATAGTTGCTTATATGCAAACAGATTTATTTCCGTTATTGGATAGAACTCATTATTTGGACCAAATTGAGGATCTTCAAGAAGGCTGTAGTATGCAGCAAAATCAAATTCGTGTCGATGGAAAATGGTATGATTTTGATGGTAATTTAATAGGTAGAGCAACGGAACAACTTCCTGATATTTTGGGAGATGTTGAATGTGATAGTTTTCTGGTTCGCAATGCTGGGAAAGATTTTATACCCAAAGGAGGACTTGAACTTATCACCACAAAGTTATGCAATTCTTATGATTATCTTTGGTTGATATCAATTGTAGATTTGGTGAATATTAATCAACATACCCGTGTGTTTGATTTCGATGAAATAGCATGTATGATGATAGCTGAGGCTTGGTGGCTGTTGGATAAATATCCTCATCTTAAGACGAAGAATGGGTCTTTGGTGGAGTGTATTGAGTTTCTAATCAATGAGTCTGAGGATAATATGGAACAAAAACTATGTTGGACTACTCCAAAATCCCAGGTGTTTAGTGCTATCAAGGACTATCCGATGAGTGGCATCTTTGAGGATTTAGTAGATAAACTTGTAGAGGAATCTCCTGCTAATGTTTTAAGGTTATGGTTAGATGACAAAGATGAGCGAGATTTAGTGTTGCATTCTGCCAATTATGTAAATAGGTGCTTATACTCTTTGCATCTCAAGAAATTTGATTCTTTCATAGAAGTTAATCCTATATGGAAAAAGTATTTGATGTTTGAACAATCTAATTTGTTAACTTTCATAAGAGATAGTCTTGTTACTTTCCTTAAGAGTTGACTGTCAATGATTGAGAATATGAAATAACAAAGGGTGGAGGTTGTATAAGTGAACCTTTACCCTTTTTGTGGCGATAGCAAAGTTTCGTTGCCAAGCGTAACGAATAATCGGTACCATGCTATCGTCATGTTTTGTACTGAAACAAATTTCTCCAACCCGCTACAATAAGTAAGTTGGGGGTATTTGTTATGGTTTCTCCCTTATTTTCTGTGGCGTAAACATATCTCCTTTTACCTGTTTCAAACGATATTTATTATTGTTTATGTAATGATAGTGTCAGTAAGCGCAATGAAAGCTAGCAAGACACAAACAGAATCGCATAGGTCAGCGCTTACGTCCTTTACCAAATAACTCAGAATGTGAACCTAAACGAACTAATTCAATTTTGTCGTTTTCTTTGTCAAACCAAATTAAAAGTGTGTCATTCTTAACATGGCATTCCATAAAGTTTTTCCAATTACCTTTCAAAGGATGAGGACTATACTCTTCTGGTATCTGATTGTCTTCTGCCAAAAGCTTAACTATCCCCATAAGCGTTGCTATAAATTCTTTATCATTCTTAAAACGCTTATAATCTTTTTTGAACTGTGAGGTTTTCCGAATTTCTTTCATAAGCTCTATTCCTCCATTGAGGCCATGAAACTTTCTAAGCTATCTACTCGAACTACTCCTGCATCATGACCACTTTCTGCCTCTTTCATTGCTGCCAATGTTTCTGCGTTTGGGACATCTTCCAAGGCAGCACTCCTTGAGATAGGGGAGTCTGAAACTATTTTAACGCCTTTCATAAGAGAGAGAACGTTCTTTAATTGCTCAAACAAAGATGGGCTATCTACTTGTAATGTCAACTGTGCCATAACTTTAATATTTATTTTTGCAGCAAAGATAGGGGTTTTCTGTGAAACCACCAAATTTTTAGTGGAGTTTTTAATTCATGGTTCTATTCTTGCGATTTTTGGAATCAGCTCGGTCTTGTTTTTGTCTTACGCAGATTTCGCAGATATAAAGATGTATACTTATCCCAGCCAGTCAGTAAAGATAAGTATACATTCGTGCATTTTCTCAAAGAATCTTTCTATTCTTTGTTTAATGCTTTTTCTGTAAATCCCATTCATAACTTCATTATTCTCGTGAGATAATTCCAAATTTATTGAAATATTTTCCGTCTTTCAATCTTTTTTCGTACTTTTGCACCATTATTTAAAGAATGGAATATATGGCAGATAAAGATATGAAATGGAAGACGCTCTCGCAGAAATATCTGATAGAGAAGCCTTGGCTCACGGCGCGTGTTGATAAGGTGCAGTTGCCAACAGGGGTTATCATTGATGAATATTATGTGTTGGAATATCCAGACTGGGTGAATACCATTGCCATTACGAAGGATGGAAAGTTTGTGTTTGTTCGACAGTATCGTTATGCGATAGGAAAGACGGTGAACGAACTTTGCGCTGGAGTGGTGGAGAAGGGGGAAGACCCGATGGATGCTGCAAAGAGAGAACTGATGGAAGAAACTGGATTCGGTGGTGGTAACTGGCAGAAGTGGATGACGATTTCTGCTAACCCAAGCACGCATACCAATCTGACTCACTGTTATTTAGCCACGGATGTTGAACCTTTAGGTAAGCAGCATCTTGATCAAGGTGAAGACTTGGAACCTCGTATGTTCTCCCGTGAGGAAGTATTGGATATGCTACAGAAAGGGGAGATATGGCAGGCTTTGATGGCTGCTCCACTATGGAAGTATTTTTTGTTCAAAACTCTCTGAGTTTTATGAAACGTTGTTTTTATCATATGGATTTACGTTTGTCGGTTATATCAATAGTTGCGGTGATTGCATTGCCTGTCTTCTCTCAGGAAGATAGCATCAAGACGGTTCATCGCATTGCTGCAGATGCTGTTCCCGCTACCATCTTTCATACCAACGAGTTTCTGCGCGGAGGAAATGAGGAAATCAGGACGATGAACCACGATATGACCTTTACTCTTAAATATGCTTTTATGAATCGAGATGAGGTGCGACCGGGCTCTATTCATCAGGACGTGTATCAGGGCGTGGGCTTGGCAAGGCATGAGTTCAACCGATGGCTGGCTAACCCTATCTCTGTTTATCTGTTCCAAGGTGCGCCTATCGTGAATTTCTCGCGCAGGGTTTCGCTCAATTATGAATGGAACTTAGGTATGGCATTTGGATGGAATGGATATGATGAACTGAACAATCCGGAAAACAAGGTTATCGGTTCGAAAGTAACAGCATATATTGATGTTGACCTTTATGTCAGATGGATGCTCTCCAAGGCCTTTGACCTGAATGCTGGCATCTCGTTGAGTCATTTCTCTAATGGTAACACCACCTATCCTAATATGGGACTGAATACAGGTGGTATCCGATTGGGATTGGCTTATTACATCAACCGACAACCATTGGCTGTGCCGAAGGTGGAGCGGGAGAAGTTGCCAGACAGTCGCGGCTTTTATACAGATGTGATTCTGTATGGTGCCTGGAAGCAGGGTGTAGGGCATGCTGGTAATGATGATTATCTGTTGCCTGGAAAGTATGCCGTGATGGGCTTCAATGTCAATCCGATGTATCGGCTGAACCCGTGGTTGAGTTTGGGTGCTTCGTTTGATGGTGTGTATGACCGTTCGGCTGGCAGGGAGAATGATCCTTGGGGCGAGGATGTGAATCATAAGTTTGGTACTCAGGCTGGTTTGGGCCTTTCGGCTCGTGGTGAATTTGCCATGCCTTATTTCTGTATCAACTTCGGTGCAGGAACCTATCTGCTTGGCAATCGCTACGATTTCAGAGGTGTGTATGAAGTGCTTGCCCTGAAGATTCATGTGAGCCGACGTGCCATGCTTCATATCGGCTATAGTCTCGTGGATTTTAAGACACCTAATAATCTGATGCTCGGATTGGGTTGGCGATTTGGTCGAAAATAGTTATAAAAAAACGGAAGTATCTCTCATGTAGAAATACTTCTGTTTGTCTAAAAGTAAATGTGCATTATAATTATAGCTTCTCGCAGAATTCGATTTTCTCCATATTAGGACCTTCTATGGTAAAGAACTTAACGCCGTTCTCCCAGAAAGGAAGACCATTAACCTGCTGATCCAACATCTTGTAGATTCCTGCTTCCTTTACAACCTGGAAGAGATTCTCGATGTTTTTTACATCTATGGCGATATGGTCAATGGCTCCATATTCCATCTCAATCCCAAGGAGGAATCTATGGTTTGAGCTAAAAGAGCATCAAATTGCTCCATAATAGAAAAAAATCCCCCAAAAGGAGTGAGTTTCTCGGATTTAATTTGTATTTTTGCCATGCCATTCAGAATTTTGTTTGTTTTTATTTTGCAACACTAAGATAAGTGAAATTTCTGACATGGCAAAATCCTGAGCAACTTTTTGTTGCTCAGGTGCTTATAAAAATATTAAATTATAGTGTTGCGGAAATAAGGAATAATAAATAATATAGTGATAAAGCATTTATTATTGACGGTGATAGCTCTGTGCATGGATACTTTTGCCC
>ERZ1026876.606-NODE-606-length-20701-cov-4.810908_pt1 | contig 20701 bp, 20 predicted proteins | sample MGYA00380168_ERZ1026876 | MGnify/ENA primary metagenome ERZ1026876 (study PRJEB33269, sample SAMEA4719804) | human gut metagenome | biome: human-associated habitat; feature: organic feature; material: feces | place: Cameroon | collected 2013-10 ... | reverse complement strand
GTGAGTAATCGCCGCAGCAGGAAATCTCCGAATAAATTCCGTGTCATCCGATGAATAAAAATCCCATGAGGAAAAAATCTGCGTGACAAAAAAAAACAGATCTACACAGATGTTTCTCCCCGATTTTATACTTTTTATTTGGTAATTTCATTATTTAATCATACCTTTGCAAGCAAGTATAAAGTGGTACACTTTTTAATTAGAACATGGTACACTTTTTAATTAGAACATAAAGGAAACAGAAAATGGAGCAGCAAGATATTATCAGCAAACTGGAGGCTAAGGGAATCAAACCTACAGCCAATCGTATTCTCGTTCTCAAGACTTTGGCGAGCGAGCATCATCCACAGAGCCTCAGCAATCTGGAACACAAGATGCTGACCATGGACAAATCAAGCATCTTCCGAGTGCTCACTCTCTTCCTCGAACACGACGTGGTGCACGCATTCGAGGACGGACGAGGCATCCTCAACTATGAACTCTGCGAGAAAGAAGGAAAATGCGACCATCATGACGGACATATCCATTTCTATTGCGAGGCTTGCCAGCGCTCCTTCTGCATGGAAGACATCCACATCCCAAGCTTCGAATTACCAGAAGGATTCTATCCCCACTCCGTCTCCTTCGTCATCAAAGGAGAATGCCCGGAATGTAGAAAAAAGCACAAATACTTGCCCTAATAACGACATTAGCCTGCCTGACAACGGCATAAATGTGCCATATAATCAGCAAAAACTTGCCCTAAAATCAACAAGAGAAGCATCCTCAGCTTAACATACATTTAACTATTCATATTTTTTAGTTACATATTTGCAACTAACTTTTTCTTACAAAGTATATAAGATTTGTAAATTTAGGGCATTTCAAATTTAAGAGCCGTTAAAGTGTTAAATTCAAATGTTAAAACGGGATAAAAAACAATACGGAATGATTGCTTTCTCATTTTTTGCTCCTATATTTGCAACCGGTTAGACGAAGCAATCGCTTTTCCGAGACAGAAAAATCTGCCAGGAATCAAGACCCCTCACAAGGAGTTCTGAAAAAACGAGGCTGCCGCAAACCAATTAGAGTAATAAAAAAGAAAAGTAATAATTAAAAGCAATAGACATGAAAAAGGTAACAAATTACGTGATGGCTCTGTTGTGCGTAGGTTCACTCGCATTCTCAGCCGGTGCATTCATGAAAGTAAACGCAGCTCCAGCTGCTACTTCAGCTCCAGCTGGCCAACCAGTAGATCTCACTTATGCAGCAGAAAAAGCTCTGCCAGCTGTAGTTCATATCAAATACGTACAGAACTCCAAGACAACAACCGTTGACGTGCAGGACGATCCATTCGGAGGATTTTTCGACCCATTCGGCTTCTTCGGAAACCCAGGCAACGGAGGCGGTACACGCAAGCAGAGAGTGCAGACCCCTAAGAAAGAAGCTACAGGTTCGGGAGTCATCATCAGTAGCGACGGATATATCGTGACCAACAACCACGTGGTGGAAGGTGCTGACGAACTGACCGTCACCCTCAACGACAACCGCGAATACTCTGCCCGCATCATCGGTACCGACAAGACTACCGACCTCGCCCTCATCAAGGTGGACGGAAAAAATCTGCCTACCCTCCCTATCGCAGATAGCGACAAGGTAAGAGTCGGAGAATGGGTCATCGCAGTAGGCAACCCATTCGGTCTCAACAATACCGTGACTGCAGGTATCATCTCTGCCAAGGCACGTACACTCGGAGCCAACGGCGTAGAGAGCTTCATCCAGACCGATGCTGCCATCAACGCAGGTAACTCTGGTGGCGCACTCGTCAACACCCAGGGCGAACTCGTAGGTATCAACGCCATGCTCTACTCACAGACCGGTTCTTACGCAGGATATGGTTTCGCCATCCCTACATCCATCATGAACAAGGTGGTAGATGACATCAAGAAATATGGTAGCGTACAGCGCGTAATGCTCAGCATTCAGGGTTCTGACGTGCTCAACTATATCAACAACCAGAAGGAGAACGGCAAGGAAGTGAACCTCGGAACCAACGAGGGTGTTTACATCGCCAAAGTGGATGAAGACGGAAATGGTGCTGCTGCCGACCTGAAGGAAGGTGACGTAATCACCAAGGTGGATGGCAAGAAGGTGACCAAGATGGCTGAACTCCAGGAACTGCTCAACAGCAAGCGCCCTGGCGACAAGATGACCATCACCTATCTGCGCAACAAGAAGGCTATCACCAAGACCATCACGCTGAAGAACGCTCAGGGCACAACCTCTGTCATCAAGTCAGCCGACCTCGATGTGCTGGGTGGCAACTTCCGCCAGATTACCGCTTCACAGAAAGAGCAGCTCAACATCAAGTATGGTGTAGAGGTGATGAAGGTAAATAGCGGAGCCTTGAAGGAAGCCGGAATCTCTCGCGGATTCATCATCCAGAAGATAAACGACAGCAATATCACTTCTCTCGACGACCTGCAGAAAGCCGTTAAGAGCGCTTCTACCAGCAAGGACCCTGTGCTCTACATCCAGGGTATGTGGCCTACAGGCAAGAAGGCTTACTTCGCAGTTCCTCTGCAGAAAGACTAAACCAGTCGCCCCGAAAGGAGAATAGAAACTCAAGTCCAGCAAGAGTTTTATCAGAAAAAAAATCTCCAATTAGGCGTCAGAATAAGGTTTTGAAAATATAAAAAACGACAAAATAGCAGGTATTTTTTAAAATATCTGCTATTTTTTTGCTATTTTTTTTGTCATTTCGAACAAAAAGTGTATTTTTGCAGAACTTTAGAAAATTAAGGCTACCATGAGACAACTAAAAATTTCAAAATCAATCACTAATCGTGAAAGTGCGTCACTCGACAAATATCTGCAGGAGATAGGACATGAAGAACTACTCTCGGTAGATGAAGAAGTAGAGTTGGCTCAGAAAATCAAGAAAGGTGATCGCCGAGCCTTAGAGAGATTAACTAGAGCAAATCTGCGCTTCGTTGTCTCCGTGGCAAAGCAATATCAGAATCAGGGACTCAGCCTCCCCGACCTCATTAATGAGGGAAATGTTGGACTCATCAAAGCAGCAGAGAAATTTGATGAAACACGTGGATTTAAATTCATCTCATACGCTGTTTGGTGGATTCGGCAAAGCATTCTGCAAGCTATCGCTGAGCAGAGTAGAATCGTGCGCCTGCCACTCAATCAGGTGGGAAGCGTCAACAAGATAAACCGTGAGCTCAACAAGTTTGAGCAGGAACATGAGCGCCGTCCAAGCGTAGATGAGATTGCCGCCCGCATAGATTTGCCTGAAGAAAAAATCGAGGAAGCGATGAAGGCCAACAACCGACACGTAAGTATGGATGCTCCTTTCGTAGATGGAGAGGACAACAGCCTGCTGGACGTACTTGCCGACAACGATATGCCGATGGCTGACAAGGCACTCGTGCAGGAATCGCTACGGAAAGAAATCGACAGGGCTATTGACTTGCTCAACGATAGAGAACAAAAGGTGGTAAGGGCCTTCTTCGGCATCGGAACACCTGAAATGACGCTCGAGGAAATAGGCGACAAATACAATCTCACCCGTGAGAGAGTGCGCCAGATCAAGGAGAAAGCCATACGCAGACTCCGACATAATACGAAGAATAAACTGCTGAAGACCTATCTGGGACAGTAGGCTATCGGGCACATGCTGATGCGCAAGTCTGTAGCTTTTCTGGAAAACCGGATGAAGGCCAGTAGGCTAAAATAATTTAGAATAGAAATGAAATTATCAAAAATCGGACTCACAGCTATTGCAGCTACACTCCTCATCTCGCTTACCGTACAGGCTAAAAACGAGGTGGGAAAGGCATACGTCTTTGGATTTGCTTCTTCTTTCAACGACTCCACAGTCTATTTCACAGACATTCAGGAGGTAGATTCTGCATGGTTTACCAGCAAGCATCATTTCCTGGTAAGCCGAGAGAACTACTCATACCAGTTGCGCGACTATCTGACAAGCATCGGAGAACAGCATCGCACATGCATGGTGGAATATAATACCGACCCTAAGAAGCTGGAGAAAGCGTGGAACAAGCTCTACATACGCTATGCGCACAACCAGAAGAAGAAAAACAACCAGAAGCAGAAGAGCGAACTGCCTCCTTTCCAGATCAAAAATCTGAATAGGGAGCAATTCCAGTTCCAGGCTGTAGCACCTATGGATGAAGCTACTGAAATAGAGGAACCAGTAAAGAAAGTGAAGACTAAGAAAGCCCAGAAAAAGCAACGCAAAAATAAATGATAGAATCACATGATTTTAATATCGCAGAGTTGAACGTGAGAATCTGTTTTGCAGAGTCTCCATTCAACAGCATGCGACTCCTGACCTCATTCGAACCCTTCAGAGTCAACACTTTGGAGGGTCATCTTTTTTTTAGCCTGCTCGTAGATGATTCCCTCAAGCCTTACCCCAAGGATAAGCGCAAGAGAATCAGGGCTTTCGACACGGGAAACGGAGACACCATCGTGGATAAACTCGACAACGGAGGATACCAGTACATCATCAAGGACATCAACGGAGCCTGCTGCTGTCTGCTGCAAACCAACAAGGACTTCAGCGACTGCCGATGCGCCCTGAACGGCAATTACAACATGCGCTGCTTCGGACTGAACAACGCCCTGATGCTCATCTTCGCCTTTGCCGGCAGCAGACTGCAGACCCTCCTCATCCACGCATCTCTGGTAAGACAGAACGGATACGGATACGCATTCATCGCAAAAAGCGGAACCGGAAAGAGTACACAGGTAAGCATGTGGCTGAGATATCTGAAGGGATGCGACCTCATGAACGACGACAATCCTATCATAAGATTCATCGACGGAGAGCCTTACATCTACGGCAGTCCGTGGAGCGGCAAAACCCCTTGCTACCGCAACGTGAAAGCCAAGTTGGGAGCCATCACGCGCATCGACCGCGACAGTTCCAACTGGGTGGAGCGCCTTTCGCCTATCGAAGCCTTCGCCTCTCTCCTGCCCTCCTGCTCGAGCATGAAATGGGACCAGGATATTTTCAACGACATCTGCAATACGATTACCCGACTGGTGGAGACCGCCAACATCTACACCCTCCATTGCCTGCCCAACCGGGAGGCTGCCGAAGTTTGTAATCAGGCGATTGCCATCAAAGAAAGTGAAGGATAGGTTTAGTCACGCAGATGAAAAAATCCCGATGAAAAATCTGTGTAAATCTGTGAGATCTGTGGGACTTTTTCCAACCTCAGGGGGTATCTGCAACGACCGGACAGGTCGCATCCGCGAAAATCCGTGAGTAATCGCCGCAGCAGGAAATCTCCGAATAAATTCCGTGTCGTCCGATGAATAAAAATCCCCGATGAAAAAATTCAGAATAAAAATCCGCATAACAAAAAAAATAATAAAAAATGCAGCAAGATAATCATTCCTTAAAGACTGTAGAAATACAGTTTGCTAATGCCCAACTTCTCCCGGAGATAGTAAAACTGTTGGAAGAAGGTCATACCGTAACCCTGCTGCTGCGCGGTTACTCCATGCGCCCGTTCCTGGAAGACAATAGAGACAAGGCCTTGCTGACCAAGGCTAAAGACATCAAAGTAGGCGATGCCGTACTGGCAGAAATCGGCTACAGGCATTACGTGCTTCATCGCATCATCAAGATTCAGAACCAGGAAGTTATACTGCGAGGAGACGGAAATTTGGGCATAGAGAAATGCAGGATAGAAGACGTGAAAGCATCCGTGATTGGATTTTACCGCAAGGGAAGAAAGAAGCTGGACAGAACCGACAGCAAAAAGTGGAAAATTTATTCGGCCCTATGGATGCGCCTTTTCCCCATCCGCAGATATCTTCTTGCCGCTTACAGAAGAATCTGGATTCCGATTCTCGGACCGATGTAAGATATACGGAATACGCAAAATATAGAGAATATGAGGAATCTAGAGAATTCGAGGAATATCAGGTATTAAAATATCAGGTATATCATAGAACATGATATATATAATAATATGTTAGAATAAAAAGCGGGATTATCTTCAGTTTCCAAAAGATAATCCCGCTTTTTTTATTGTTTATGATTCAAAACTATTAAGTTTCAAAACTTGAACTTCTATCAAAGCACAAACGCTCGGTTTACAAGCCAAAACTAAATCAAAGCACAAACGCTTGATTTACAATCAAAAACTAAACCAAAGCAGAAGCGCTTGATTTATGCTTCAATAATTCCAGCCTGCAACCATAATTCGGTAAGAGCCTTCACGTCTTTCATCGCCGTAGCCTCATCCACCTCATACTCCTGAGTCAGCAGACCTACCAAGTCTTCATGAGTAAACTCCTTGCCCTGGATATTCTGCCACAAATAAGCAGAACTCTCATTCATACTAATGATATTGCTGAAATCAATATTCTCCTCTCCCTCAGCCACGATGATGTTCTCACCACAAACCACACGGAGATTGAAACCTGGTTTTGCTTTCATCTTTTCCTTATTTTAAAATTTTATTCTTTTATTTCATGTGACTCTTAAACCAATCTGCAATCTGTCTCAACAGATGATTGCGCGTATTGCCACCATAAATACCATGGTTTCTGTTGGTATAAAACAGCTCCTTGAAATCCTTGTCTGCCTGAACCAGCGCCTCTGAATATTCGAAGGTATTCTGAGGATGCACATTATCATCAGCCACACCATGGCAAATCAGCAAGGCACCATGCAAACGGTCTGCACGCTCGATAGGATTCACCTTGTAACCATTCTCATTCTCCTGAGGAGTACGCATATAGCGCTCGGTATAAACCGTATCATAAAAACGATAGCAGGTAGGAGGAGCCACAGCCACACCAGCCTTGAACACAGGGCGACCCTCGCTCATACTCATCAACGTATTGAAGCCACCATAACTCCAGCCCCAGATGCCGATATTATCCTTATCTACGTATGGCAGACTACTCATGTAGAGAGCCGTTTCCACCTGGTCCTTAGACTCCAAATCGCCCAGTCTGAGATAAGTAGATTTCTCAAATTCTGCACCACGGCCACCCGTTCCGCGACCATCAACACAAACCACGATGAAACCCTCCTGAGCCAGATAATAGTCGAAAGCACCACCCTGGCCCATACTGCCCGTATTCCAGGCATTCAGAACCTGCTGGTTGCCCGGACCGGAATACTGGAACAGGATGACAGGATACTTCTTGTTGGCATCAAAGTCAACAGGCTTCACCATCCAACCGTCGAGTTTCACGCCCTCGGAAGTAGTAAATGAGAATGTCTCACGCTTGCCCCAGTTGTATTTCTGAGTCTTCTCCAAAAGTTCCTTGTTGTCCTCCAGCATCTTGATAACCTTACCCTTGTTGCTGCGCACGGTAAACACCTGCGGATGGCTGTAAGAGCTCCAGGTATTGACGAAATATCTGAAATCGCCCGAGAAATTGGCAGCATTAGAACCCTCCGCATCTGTGAGTCGCTCCACCTTACCATTCTTGTGAGCCACATATACCTGTCGGTCGTGCGGATTGATCATCGCAGCCTGGAAGTACACATCCCCGGTCTTCTCGTCCATTCCGTAAATCTCGGTCACATCATAATTTCCTTTCTCTACCTGGCGAATCAGCTTGCCGTTCATATCGTAGAGATACAGATGCATATAGCCGTCGCGGTCGCTTGGCATGAGGATATTTTTCTTGCCCACGATGCTGTTCTCCATCACCTCCTCTTTCACAAACTTAGGCACGCTCTCCTTGATGAGCATCTTGCTGGCACCTGTGAAAGGATTGACCGAATAGAGTCGCATATCGTCCTGATGACGGTTCATCGTATAGACAATCAGACTGTTGCGGTCTGGTGAAGTCTTAATGCGAGGATAATAGCCGTCAGCATCCACAGGCACGTCGAGGCGGATGGTCTTGCCAGCCTTCAGATCATAACTCCAGAGGCTCACCTTGGAATTGTCCTGACCCGCCTTCGGATACTTGTAAGAATACTCGCCCGGATAATCATGGAACTCTGGATGTGCAGGCTTGGCACCCTCGAAAAGCTGGAGAGAGTAAGTCTTCACCTGCGACTCATCGAAGCGGATCCAGCCGATGGAAGTACCATCAGCATTCCATGCAAACGCCCTATTGAAAGCAAATTCCTCCTCGTAAACCCAGTCAGGAATTCCGTTGATGATTTCATTAAACTTGCCGTCGGAAGTAATCTGCGTTTCCTTTTCGCCATCAAAGACAAAGAGGTTATTGTCCTTTACGAAAGCGATGTGCTTGGAATCAGGCGACCAGGTAGCCACCTGCTGGTTTTCTCCCTCAGAAAGCTTGCGGAGTTTCTTGCTGGCGATATTGTAGATGAAATACTCGGCCTTGAAAGATCGGCGGTAAACAGCCTTGCTCTTGGTGATTATCAGGAGTTGCTTGCTGTCAGGGCTCATCACATATCCATCAATAGACTCGAAAGGAGCCTGAGCCTCATGAATATCAAAGAGGACAGCCACCTGCTTGCCCGACTTGAAGGAATAGCTGACAATCTGCTTGCCGTCATTATTGATAGAAGCATACAAATCAGTACCTTCGATAGGATTGATTCCCGTCACATAACTGGCAGAGAATTCGCCCGAAGTAATGCTCTTCAGATCCAGTTTCTCTGCAGCTTCCATTGCCGTTACCATCATGATAGTTGCAATAAAAATAGAAAATTTCTTCATAGTTTTCTTTATATAAAAAGCTTCAATATTATCTGTTTAATTTTTCAGTTTGAAATCTGCCACCCTTTTTTAGCAGACTTCTCCTTCCTCCCTTCATCTCCTTTCTCCTTTCTCCCTTCTCTCTTCTCCTTTCATCGTCTTTGTCTTTGTCTTTCTCATTTTTCATTTCTCATTTCTCATTTCTCATTTCATCGTCTTTCTCATTTCATCGTCTTTCTCATTTTTCATTTGTCATTAAAAAATGAAGGACGAATTTATCCCTATTCTTCAAGGATAAATCCATCCCTACTCAGAATGTTCCTGCTAATCTTTATGTAAAGCCTTGATAGCAGAATAGTCTTCATCCTCCAGTAATTGCTTGACCGTAATTCTCGGATAGCGCTTCACGAAATCGTTGATTGTCTTTACATATCGGTTATTGAAGACTTCCTTGTTCATCGCCCTATTTACCGTCCACATAATTTTTCCCATGTGCAGGTCGCGGTCCAACTGTGGTCTGTTGTCAAAACCATCCATCGGATAAATACTCAGCAGATAGAAGGTCAGACAGTCTGGCACGATGTAGTTTCGGGTCATGGTGCTGCGTTGCTGGGTATTATAATATTTCTTGTAGAGCGGATATTCAGACCCCATGTACTTATCGAGAGAAATGCCAACCGAAGACTCGCCTATCACGATACTCTGGTCTAAGGCTCCTATCTGCGCATAGAAAACAGGCTGCTTGATTTCCGGCAGCCAATCCTGCAATCGGCTAAACGATTCCTTCAAGTCCTTATTGATGTCGTCCATATTGGCATATTCAGCCTCAGCATCTGCGATGAGAGCCTGGAGCGTAGAGTCCTGAAAGAACATCAGGAATCGGTTGCTGATGTTGGCATCGGTAATCGTACCTAATTGGAGCATCTTCTCTATCAGGGTACGGGTTTCTATAGGATAATCGGTATTCATCTGCTGCAGGGCAGAAAAATCTCCGGTAGTAAGATAGCGGCTTTCCAAACGATCATAACGCTGTACGCAAAGAGGTTCAGCAACAAACTCCTCATTCGGCTTGAATTTAAACTCACAAGCCGAAGAAAGCAAGACAAGTGCCGCTATTATGATAATATGATATAAATTCTTCACGTAAATCTAATTTTGTATTAATACGAGTGCAAAAATACTAAAAAATATTTTAAATTCCAAGTTTTTAAGCTAAAAAAGCACAAATTATGTGCAAAAAAGATGAATCTATTCTATAAATATTCACATTTGCAGAGATTTGAGCAACAAAATGAGAAAGACAATAAAAGGAGAAATGACAAATGAGAAAGGAGAAATGGGAAAGGAGAAATGGGAAAGGAGAAAGACAATAAAAGGAGAAAGACATAAAAATGAGAAATGACAAATGACAAATGAGAAAGACAAAGACAAAGACGATGAAAGGAGAAGAGAGAAGGGAGAAAGGAGAAAGGAGATGAAGGGAGAAGGGAGAAGAAAAAAAGGAGAAGGGAGAAAAACAGAAGGAAAAAGAAAAGACTTCCCGCCTGGAATGACCAGAGCGGAAAGTCTCTCTCCTTTTGTTGCTAAAATACTTTGACCAAAAGTGGCTGAGTCTGAAGTTTCTTCCATTCTGCCAACCACTTATACCACTCCTTTTCTCCGGAAAAGCCATAGGTTTCATTGGCACTCGTATAAGCCAATTTGTAGGTCAACTTCTTTCCTACTGGGCGAACCAGCATCGTATAGACATCCTTGTTGGCCTCCTCCTGACTTACGAAATGAGATTGAGGCACATAAATACCTAAGCCAACTGTTTCCAACTTATGTTTGCCATCATCCTTGCCCGTAGGCCAGTCGCTACCATAACAGCCTCTCAATCCCTTGCCGTCAGACATTTCTGTAGAACCCTTCACGTTGATAAGTCCTGTAGAGAACACGTAATCATCCGCATTCTTATTGAAGAATACCTCCACATCAAAATCCCTATGGCCCGCATAAATCGTATAGCGGATAGTGGCATTTACAGGCTTTAATCCTGGAGCCGGAACCCAACCGTTGTCCACCACTTCTACCACGGCACGCAAAGGGCCTTCGGAAATGACACGCTGCTCCTGATATTTCACATCTGTAAGCAACAGGGATTTCGTGCCGTCCCAACCGCGCAGGGCACCCAAACCATAGGTATTGCCTACCCAGAGACAGTCGTCGCCAGAACCAGCTGTCAACTGTTCTTCGGAAGGATAAAACTGAGTATCCTCTACCACCAGTCCCTTATTGATTTTGCCATAAAGGTCGATGGTCTGCCGGTTGTCGAAATAAACACGCATCGCCACCAGGTCGCTCTCGAAACATACGCCATGAGAATGTACAAAATGATAGACATCCTTGGTCTTCTTGTCGAAGGCAATACTGCGCAGGTAAATATCCTGCTTGTTCTTGGCCAACTTCTTGTTCTTGCTTGGCACAACCAGTTCTGCAAAGGTACGGGCAGGATAGGCAGACTGCTCGCCCTCGGAGAACAGCTGAATCTGATAAGTCTTCGACTCCCTCTTGCCGAGATCAGCCAGAAAACAAAGTTCATCATTCACGCAGTCACGATTCAGATCATCCAACTGGGATGGAATTTCCTTGCCATCTACCGTAACGACGGCCTTGGAAACCTCGCCATACTTGCTCAAATCCAAGACAACCGGTTCGTCGTTTCTCTCTACTTTGGAAGGATTAGTCACCTGCACCTTCACCATCGTTTGCGCTTCCATTCCCAATGCCAGGAAGAAAGCAAAAAATGATAAATAAATACGTCTCATTTTATAGTCAGTTTCTAAGTTACTTCTATTTTTTAAAGCCCACTCGTTTTCAAAGGAAACCATCTGGCTTTATCGAAAGCTTCCATCAGACTTCATCCAAGAAGAATCATCACGCTTCATTCAAGAAGGATCATCGGGCTTCATTCAAGTCGTTTTCAAATCCTTGAAATTCTTCACTCCTTTGGCGTAATATTGCCACAATATGGAAGTCTGGAAAATCTGCGGAATCTCCTCCTCTACCCTTTGTGCCTGAATGCGCTTTCTCTCCTCATCAAAAGAAGAACGCCATTCCTTGAATGCCTTGCGAGCTTTGAACACAGCCTTGAAATCACCCCAATTCCGCTGGAGCAGCAACATCTCAAAAGCAGCCAGATAATCGAGGAACCATCTCACTCTCATCACATGCGATAACTCCCTATCAGACAGATTCTTATAAAGCATCGTTAGATTATTTCTGAAATTCAGGAAAGTCTTCATCGGATTGCTCTTTGGCAAAGTTCCTCCACCCACATGATATACTTCACTCTCAGGGATGCAATAGATTTTCCGACCCATCAGGCGCAAACGCCAACAAAGGTCTATCTCTTCATTATGAGCGAAAAAGCGACCATCAAGTCCGCCTGCCTTCCAATAATCCGCAGAACGGATCATCATGCACGCACCCGTAGCCCACAATATCTCCTGCTGATAATCATACTGGCCATTATCACGTTCTACCGTACCGAAAATCCTGCCCCGACAGAACGGATAACCATATTTATCCAGAAAACCTCCACAGGCACCGGCATATTCAAAACTATCCTTGTCATATTCTGCCAGCAATTTCGGCTGACAGGCAGCCACCTGAGGATGGGAATCCATAAACTCTATAAGCGGAGTAAGCCAATGATGACTCACCTCTACATCGCTATTCAAAAGCACATAATAGTCGGCCTCTATCTGGCGCAAAGCCCGATTATACCCTTCGGCAAAGCCAAAATTCTGCTCCAGTACGATAGTCTTGACCTGAGGAAATTGAGTTTCCAGAAGGTGCATGGAACCATCTGACGAACTGTTGTCCGCCACCCAAATTTCAGCATCCTGTCGGGAATACTCTATCACATTCGGAAGAAACTTGGCCAGCATCTTCTGACCATTCCAATTTAGTATTACAATTGCTACTTTTGCCATATTGTATTGCTACTTTTGCATATTGACTGCAAAAATACAAAGAATAATTCAATTATGCCCCGATTTGAGGCACAATTTAGAATTTATAATGATAAAAAATACTTTACCGGTTCTTAAGCCTATTGTTCAGCAGGTTAGTAAACTCATAATTCTTCAATCCCCATTTCGGAGCCACGAGCAATTCCTTAGGCGATTGACTTACAAATCTTTCGAGCACCAGATCCGGGCGAAGCAAACGAATAAACCTGACGATGACATCAATATACTCCTCTACCGAATAGACATGAAAAGGATGTTCTGCATATTCCTGCGCCAAACGGGTTCCCTTGATAATCTGCATCTGATGAATCTTCAGAATATCAAGAGGAAGCGAAGAAATAATCGGAGCCTGGCGGAGACTCTCCTCCGCATCTTCTCCTGGCAGCCCGATAATAATATGACCGCCAGTCAGGATGCCGCGAGCATGCGTACGCTCTACCGCATCACGGCTGCAGGCAAAATCATGACCGCGATTGATGCGACGCAAAGTATCATCATTAGCACTTTCTATTCCATACTCCACCAATAAGAACATGCGCTTGTTAAGTTCCTCCAGATAATCCAGCAATTCATCACTCATACAGTCTGGACGAGTACCGATCACAATGCCCACCACATCTTCCACGCAAAGGGCTTCCTCATACATCTCCCGGAGCTGTCCTACCTTAGCATAGGTATTGGTATAAGCCTGGAAATAAGCAAGATACTTCATGTCCGGATACTTACGGGCAAAGAATGCCTTCCCCTCTTCCAACTGTTCGGAGATAGACTTCTTGCGGTCGCAATAGCTGGGATTGAACGTGCGGTTGTCACAATAAGTACATCCCCCGCTGGAAATTTTCCCATCCCGGTTAGGACAGGAAAATCCTGCATCTATAGAAATCTTCTGAACCCGGAAATCAGGAAATTGTTTCCGAATCCAAGTACCAAAATCATTATAATACATCATAATACATCACCATAAAATAAACACATCACCCGAACCTTACGAGACTTTATTCGAACGACATGATTCGAGCGATATCATCATCACAACTCTTAGAGTAATTCTGCCTTCAAAGCCGTTTTGTCATGATTGAAATCGCCCAGGCGAACACGGAGCAACTGATTATCATACTCTTCCTTGGCAAGCGCAGGAGAAAGTTCTACCCTCACATAGTTCTTGGTAAAACCATGCATGGCCTTGCCGCGAGGAGCCTTCTCAAACAGAACCTCAGCTTCCGTACCAATATACTGGGCATAAAACTCTTGCGTCTTCTGGTCGCTCAACTCCAGAAGTCGCTTGGAGCGCAATTTCTTCTCTTTGTCACTCACCACATAAGGAATCTTGAGCGCAGCCGTACCCGGGCGTTCTGAATAAGGAAAAACATGGAGTTGGGTAACAGGCAAGGACTTCAGGAACTCATAACATTCCTCAAAGCACTCAGGCGTTTCACCACGACAGCCTACCATCACGTCAACCCCGATGAAAGCATCCGGCATCTTCTCCTTAATCAGTTGAACCTTATGAGCAAAGAGAGCCTTATCATAACGGCGATGCATCAACTTGAGAACCTCGTCGCTACCGCTTTGCAGAGGTATGTGGAAATGAGGCATGAAAGCCCGGCTCTGGGCACAATATTCGATGAGATCATCATCACAGAGGTCTGGCTCCAGACTGGAAATTCTGTATCGCTTGATGCCCTCTACTCCATCAAGAGCCTTCACCAGATCCAAAAAGCGCTCATGAGTAGTCTGACCGAAATCTCCGATATTCACGCCAGTAATAACGATTTCCTTACCTCCCTCACGGGCAGCCTGCTCAGACTGTTCTACAAGAGAAGCAATACTTGGATTGCGGGAATTGCCACGGGCAAAAGGTATCGTACAATAGGTACAATAATAATTGCAACCATCCTGTACCTTCAGGAAATAACGGGTGCGGTTGCCACGGGAACAAGACGGTTGGAAGGTCTTGATTTCCTTGGTCTTCACACTATGATGCAGATGAAGCGCTTCAGAAAATTTCTGCGCCCAAGCATCACTCAGATACTGTATCAGATGAGCTTTCTCATTAGCACCAAGCACCAGGTCAACACCTTCTATCTTGCTCACATTCTCTGATTCCAACTGGGCATAGCAACCCGTTACAATCACAAAGGCTCCAGGATTCTGGCGTACCATGCGATGAATGGCCTGACGACATTTGTGATCAGCCACTTCTGTTACAGAACATGTATTTATCAAACAAATATCTGCTTGTTCACCCTTTTGAGCTGTAACAACGCCCATATCTTCCAGCATCTTTCCGAAAGTGGAAGTCTCTGAGAAATTGAGCTTACAACCCAAAGTATAATAAGCAGCTTTCTTGCCTTGAAAGGCACTTGTATCTATCATAATTATCCTATTTACATTATTAAATTTCAATCGCCAAAAAGAAAAGGTTCTCCTTTCTGCGTTCAGGAGGAAGGTCCCAAAACCTCCTTCTTCTGGAGAATGCCTACCAACCCACCAGCAAGAGAAAGTCCCCTTCCCTTCATATTCAGGAGAAAGTCTCCAAGCCTCCGCCTTCAGGAAAAAGAAGCACAAACCTCCATCTTCAAAAAGAAAGGCCCCAAGCCTCCACTTTAGGAGAAAGAAGCACAAACCTTGATCTTCAAGAAGAAAGGCTCCAAGCCTCCACATCAGGAGAAAGAAGCACAAACCTCCATCTTCAGGAGAAAGTCTCCAACTCTCCGCCTTCAGGAGAAAGGAACCAAGCCTTGATTTTTAGCCTTATGAGCAAAAGTTCGGCAAAGATAAACAATTATTCTGAAATTAGCAAATTCCAAGGCGCTTTTTCTACAATCCTTCCAGGCAACCAGACTGGAAAAGCACCAGAGCCTATAAAACAAAAAAAGCCGCCAGACCGAAGTCCAGCGGTTGTTTCTCTCATTTTTCGTTCGTAAAGTAATCCTAGATTACTTAGCAGAATCAGCAGCAGCTGTGTCAGCAGCAGCTGTATCAGCAGCAGCTGTATCAACCATTGCAGTATCAGAATCAGCAGAAGCTGTGTTCTGAGCTGTTTTGTTACCACAAGATGCGAAAGAGATAGCTGCGATAGCTACGAACATTAAAACTAATTTCTTCATTTTCTTTGCTTTTTAAATCTGTAAAACAATCATTCGTTTATTAAAACGATGCAAAGGTAAGTATTTTTTCGATAGGTTGTTCTTTTTTTTAGGACTTTTTTTTGGGTACTTTTGTAACATTTTCACAAGTACTTAATAATCAGATACTTACAAACTGCTAACAAAAGTTAAAGTTTTTATCGTGTGCGAAGACAACCGAAATTTAACACTTTTACGTGTTTTTTACTATCAAAGCTATCTACTTCAAAACTACCCTTTTTCAAGACTTCCAATCCCCATTTTCTCATCTCAAACTCCGTTTTTTCATTTCAAAGCTCAGTTTCATTCATTTCAAAACCAGTTTTTCCCGTTTCAAAGCTCCGTTTCAGCCAGTTGAGACCTTGTTTTTTTCATTTCACCCTCCTGTTTCATCCTCCCCATACCTTGTTTTTCTTATTTCGACCCCTATTCTACTCTTCCTGAAGCCAATTTTTCTCATCTCACCCCCAGCTTCATTCATCTCAAATCTCAATCTCAGTTATCTCAGACTCTATTTTCTTATTACAACCGTTTTAAACCAGTCTTTAAGAACGCCTGCATATTGATCCTGGGAATCAGAAAGTAGAATCACCACCTGATCACCATTCTTTAGCTTCGGTCCCAGACACATTCCTTCATAATTTGCAAACGAGCGGTCAAAAACCGACAAACCAGTTTTCCATTCTAAAAGCAAATGCTTATTAATATAAGGTGTAGCTTCGCAGAAAGGTTGCACAATTGGGTATGGATTCTCCTGCAACGGATTGATCAAATACAACTTGCACTTACAAAATGCTCCCAATTTCATCTTTGGAATAAAAGCTTCACGCTCCAATACCAACAAACGTCCATCCGGCAAGACACACAATTCGCAGACACCCATCACATACGTTTCAGCTTTCTTGCTCGTAGTAGGCTTATCCATCCGATAGGCATAAGCTTCCATAAAGTGTTTTCCCCCAACATTTACAGAATCTGAATCATCACCATTCTGCCTCAGAACACCTATCCCCTCCAAATGTTGAGCATCTCTCCCCTTCAGATGCCCAATATCAATCCTCATCAGACGTAGTTTATTTGCTTCTCCATTCTGTGGCGTTGCAGGTTCCCCATCCTTCCGGAGCGTACTTTCAGGAATCGTCCAAAGGTAATGACGGACAGAATCGAAAGCCAAAGATTCAAACGCATAGTTAGGAGCAAATGCCGCAGATGGGCAGTCTATCTTTCTGAGTCTGGAATTCCATTCCGCATTCCGGGATGAAGGATTGATAAAAAACTCCCTGATACTGAAAAATCCCTCACTTGCCACCATCAGGGTAGAATCGGAAACCTTTGCAATCGCCTCATGATCAAAGCCCCTATCCTTACCTATCCAAGATTTCCCATCATAGCGGCTTCCATCCACCATCACATCACATCCCAGATTCTCCACATGCCGAAGTTCTCCCGTAAGTTCATCTACCTGGATGCGAAACTTGAAAAACAAGGCACTATCAGATTTATCGCTTACCACCGCATAAATATCATCATGCAAATGAGTAATGCCACTATAGTTTCCTGCTGGTACGAAACGAGGATAAGATTTCTGAGAAAACTCCCGAACGACTGTCCATTGGTCTTCCTCAACATCACCCCGCGCCACCTGTAAAGTATCAGACCAAAGTACCTGATACCCGAAACACAAGAAACAAGTTAGCAAAATATTCCGAAGCATAGTTTACAAAGCTGCATAAGTAAGAACAAACTCCATCGTCAACTCAAAGTCCACATTTACCGATTTATGCGACTTCAGGTTTTCCACTTCGCAATTCCAATCCATCATAGGGTCAAACGGTTTCAGCCGCATCTCCCCATATTGCAAATTCTCTGCCGAAAACAGTTTATAGACAGTTTCCTTAGCGCACCAATGAACCAGCATAGCATCCAGACCTTCCGCCTTTTCATCCCTTCTCAGAAACTTAGAAGCGATACGCTCCACCCTATCATTATAATATTCTATATCCACAGCTACCGGACGGTTTTTAGAAATAATGACGGAAGCAAAGCCCTGGGTATGAGAAATACTGATATTAAACTTGTTGAGCAAAGGTTTGCCACACTTATCATGTGTGATTTCTCCGATTTTGCATATCTGCTCCTCAGAACATCCAGCTATCAGAAGCATCTCTCTAAGTAAAGCTCTGACTGCAAGAAACTCCAACTTTCGCCCTTCACTTTTATAGAGTTCCAAATCTTTAACATAAACTTTCATCCAAGGATAGCTCTCCAGAAAGTCGCTTACAGACTCCCCGATTTGCCACAATCCCAAATGTACTCCAGAATAAACTTCTCTTACGTTTATTAATGCCATAACCAATTGATTTTATAGGGGACAAAATTACGAAAAAAAATCGAGAAAAACAAAAGAGAGTCAAGATTATAGCAATCTCGACCCTCTTTCTTATTATAATCAATCTTAAAAAGCCTCAACGAATTATTTACCGGGATGAACCACCACTTTGATCCTACTGATACGGCGTTCCTCAACCCCCAAAACCTCAAAAGAATAATTCTTATATTCGATTTTCTCATGGATGCTTGGAAAATCACCCTTGATTTCAAGCAACAATCCGGCCAAAGTATCGGCATCGCCTTCCACTTCCTCAAATTCCTCATCATCAACATTCAGAATCTTGCAGAAATCAGTCAGCAAAGTCTTACCCTCAAAAATAAATGTATTATAATTCAACTTGGAGTAGAACTTTTCCTCCTCATCATACTCATCATTAATTTCGCCTACGATTTCCTCCAGAATATCCTCAAGGGTTACGATGCCGCTTGTGCCGCCAAATTCATCTACCACGATGGCGATGTGCACCTTATTCTCTTGGAACTCTCTCAGCAAATCATCAATCTTCTTGGTTTCCGGTACAAAATAAGGCGGACGAATCAGACTCTGCCATCTGAAAGAGGCCGGCTTTCCTAAATGAGGAAGCAAATCCTTGATATACAGAATACCGCGAATGTTGTCGGTATTGTCCTGATAAACAGGAATACGACTGTAGTTATTTTCCACGATACATTTCAGAACCTCAGGATAAGTACTGTGAATATCCAGATCTACTACATTCTGACGGCTCGTCATTACCTCTTTGGCAGTCTCATCACCAAAGCGGATAATACCCTTCAGCATGCTCTGTTCGTCCTTGATATCATCCTTGTCAGTCAGCTCCAAAGCCTGTTCCAAATCATCAACACTCAAGATGTGATTTTCCTTCTTCACTACCTTTTCGGCAAGCATTCCACTTTTCAGGAGCACATTTTCCAAAGGCCAGAAAATCTTACGGGCAATCAAAACACCTCCTACAAAACGCCTGCAGAAAAGTAACGGATCCTTACGACTATACACTTTTGGCATGATTTCACCAAAAAGCAAAAGAAGAAACGTAAGCAAAACTGTAATAATCAGGAATTGCAACCAATACGCTTTTGCTCCAAAATGAACTACACCCGCAAAAACATAGTTTAAAAGCATAATGATGGTGACGTTCACAAAATTATTGGCGATGAGAATGGTAGCAAGAGTACGTTCAGAATCCTCACGCAGCATCAGAATCTTACGGTCTGTTTCTGTTTTCTCATCTTCCAGTTCATCAACATCTGTAGGTGAAAGACTGAAAAAAGCGATTTCAGAACCACTTGCAAATGCAGACACCAACAGCAATACTGCCGCTAAAACGGCAGCAAAAACAACCCCTAATGATGGCGATGAAAAAGCAACATCATCAAAGGCCTCAGTTATAGTTGAAATATCCAATTTTATATATTAATTAAAATGGTAAACTATCTTGTTCCTTCTCTTCCTGAGAAGTCTGAGCCTCAGCTTTGGCAGCAGTTTGGGCATTACTTGCTTCATTCGTACGTGAAGCAGCAAACTTGGATACAAGCATTTCCATATTATCCACGTAAATCTCAGTTACATATCTACGTTTCCCCTGCTTGTCATCATAGGTACGGTAACGCACCTTACCCTCGACATAAAGTTTGTCACCCTTACGCACATACTTTTCTACATATTTAGCCAAGGCACGAAAAAAGACAAGGTTATGCCAATCTGTATGATCAGGCACCTGCATACCATTTTCCAATGTATATCCACGTTCTGTTGTCGCAAGAGAAACCTGCGCTACAGCCTGATCAGCATCATAATAATGAACATCAGGATCCTTCCCGACATTACCAATTAACATAACCTTATTCATATCAAAACATTTTTAATGAAATTATTTCCACATTCCCAAATAACGGAACTGGAAATTTTTACCCTTTGCAGAAGGGAACTGACTTCTGGAATCTACCCTACCACGGAGATGCTCTACGATTCTCTCATAACAATCAATTCCAGACATAGCTTTAACATCTGCCACGAAATGGGTGTCACGATACTCAAACTTACCAGTAGCAGGCACCATTACAACTCGCTTGAAATCCAGCGAACCTTCATACCAGCCCGGACGCTCTTCAGTCAAACGGTTTACTGGGCTTGCAGGATTATCATGACGCTCAGCAGGCACAGTACGCAAAGCCTTCTTATCCTTAAAATCCTGCATACATGCAGCAGCAGTCTTAATGATAATAAAATAAACTCTTGGGCGTACTTTATATCTTTTTGGATAGCATACATCACTTGCAGCATAATCACGGATATCCGCTTCCAAATCAGGATTCATTCCTATTTCTGGAATTTGACTTAAAAAATCTATCGCTTGGTCGACAGAAGAAACAAAGGTTTCCTTATCGAAATATCTAATATATAAATTCATAGTGGGTATGTTTCTCTCTTTTTTAATATTAAAGAAAAAAGAGCGGAAAACGGGACTCGGACCCGCGACCCCAACCTTGGCAAGGTTGT
>ERZ1026876.601-NODE-601-length-20799-cov-9.206132_pt1 | contig 20799 bp, 14 predicted proteins | sample MGYA00380168_ERZ1026876 | MGnify/ENA primary metagenome ERZ1026876 (study PRJEB33269, sample SAMEA4719804) | human gut metagenome | biome: human-associated habitat; feature: organic feature; material: feces | place: Cameroon | collected 2013-10 ... | reverse complement strand
AGGTGTCATTAAGGGTAGGTGTCATTAAGTGTCATTAAGGTTTTCGGAATTCTCCCTATCCCATAATAATTCTTTTTTAGGATGCGAAGATATGAAAAATAAGCGGAAAAGTGAAGTATATGGATTCTTTTTTGTATTTTTGCAAGCAAATTGTACAGGCTTATGAAATCGAGATTTTTAACTAATTATACCGAGACATCTTTTCTGTCAACCATTCAGATGAATTTGCGACGTTGTAAATCATTTGATTTCTCAGTCAGCTTTATCAAGAAAGCTGGCTTAATACTTTTGGCGAAAGACATCAAGGCAGCTTTGGAGCGTGGAGCTAAAGGCAGAATCATAACTTCTACCTATCAGAACTTCACGGATGTGGAATCTTTGAACTTTTTTATGAGCTTAACGCAATTCCCTCATTTCGAATGCCATCTGGATGATGAATGCTTCCATGATGAGAAAAACTATTCTACCAATGGATTTCATTCCAAAGGCTATATTTTCGGGATGGAAGATAATAGGGTAGAAATGGTTGTGGGCTCATCCAATATCACTCGTTATGCTTTGCTGAAAAACATAGAATGGGATTTGGTGGTGGATTGCGAGCGAGATGCAGAAGCCTATCTTGATGCGATGGCTGAGTTTGAAAAGCTTTGGTACAAGACTTATGAATTGTCTCAGGACAGAATCAATACTTATGCCACCAAACTCAACTTTGCCATTGAACGCTGGGATATGGATTATGATATGGCTAACTCTGACATCAAGCCCAACTATATGCAGCGCAAAGCGCTCAGAGAATTGAATCGCTATCGTGCCATCGGACAGGAGCGGGCATTGGTGATTTCTGCCACGGGTTCGGGAAAGACTTATTTGGCAGCTTTCGATGCGCTCAATTTCAATCCAGACAGATTGCTCTATATCGTTCATGAAAGCTCCATCCTTAAGAAATCATTAGAGACCTTCCAAAAGGTATTTGGTGGCGCAAAGACTTGCGGATTGTATAATGCAGAGACTAAGGAATCTGACGAGGATTTCCTGTTTTCTACCAATGTCTCCATGTGCCGTTCGCTCGAACTCTTTGACAAGAAAGAATTTGATTATATCATTATCGATGAGTGTCATCATGCTGTGGCGGATAGTTATCGCAAGATTATCGACTATTTTGAACCAGAGTTCTTGTTGGGCTTGACAGCTACTGAGAATCGTATGGACAATCAGGATGTGGTAGAAATCTTCGGCAATAATATCCCCTATGAGTTGAGGCTCCGAGATGCGATCATCAACGACCTGATCGTGCCTTTCCATTATTATGGTATTCGTGATGAACTGGTAGATTATGGCTTGACCTCTTCAGGCGAACGCCGATTAATATCGCAAATCTCTATGCCTGAAAACTGCGAGTTTATCCATCAGCAGATAGAGAAACATCGTATGGAGGGGCAGAAACTGAAGGCATTGGCTTTCTGTCGCAACATACAGCACGCAAGGATGATGGCTGAAAACTTAGGCGATTATTATCATACCGCATTCTTGAGTGGGAAGAACAAAACTGGTGAACGTATTCGTGCTTACAATGATTTGCAAGATGAAAATCAGAAATTGGAAATCCTCTTTGCTGTAGATATTCTGAATGAGGGTGTGGATATTCCGGGTGTTAATATGGTGCTCTTTCTGCGCCCTACGGAGTCGAGCACTATCTTCTTACAGCAATTGGGTCGAGGACTTCGTAAATATACCAATAAGCCCTACGTCACGATACTCGACTTTATCGGAAATAGCTATAAGCGCAGCGTTCATATTGCTTTGGCGCTGGGTAGTCTTTCTCGTAATTCAATATTAGAGAAGAAACTCCTGAAGTTTATGGTGAGGAATGATTTCAAAAGTTTGGGCTTGAGTGATTATGGTGTAGAAATCCACATCGACGATCTTTCAAAAGAGGAAATCATCGATAAGATAGAGAGCGAGAATTTTAATCGCATCAACTATCTGAAGATGGATTATCAGAACTTCAAGGCTTATCTGAAAACTCCTTCTTATCCATCACACATGGACTATATGAATAGCGACTATGCTCCTAATCTCTTGAAATTCATGAAGATAAAGATAGGGGCGAAGAAAACCAATTCTTATTATGGTTTCTTGAAAGGTATAGAAGAAGAGGGATTGCCTGTATTTTCTGATGAGCAAATAGCTTGCATCAATTATCTGTCGAGTCTTTTGCCATTGGTAAGAGAGCATGAGTTTTTGGTGGTGAAGAATTTGCTGGATGGTGAGAATTCATTGATTTGTATAGAAAAGAATGTGCGGAATGAAATCTCTGATTTCAAGCATGAGCAGTTGGAGCACGTATTGCGTTTTCTGGAAGATGGTGGTGCGGTGAAGATAAAGGATGGTAATGTTTATCTGTGTGGAGAAAGTGAACAGGAATATGAGCTTTATCTGCAAGATTTGCTCAACTATGGTTTGACGCAATATGAGGCAAGATATGCAGACACGCAAGATGATTTCTTGTTGTGGCAGGATTATCGTCAGGATCAGGTACTCTTGAAGATACTGGAGAATCCGAAGCACAATCAGATTGGCACCTATTATAAGAATGGAAATATGTATATTTTTGCTGGTTTGAAGAAGGATGCTTCTCTGGATGATCATTTGAAGTATAATGATAAGTTCTTATCTCCTGATGTTTTCCAATGGGAGAGTATTGCTCGCATTTCTGCCAAAGAGGAGGCTCTGCAACAGGTTGCTCAACAGGCATTGGTGTTTGTCAGAAAAGTAAGTGCTGAGAATGGAATTACTCTACCTTATACATATATAGGTACTGGTCACTTGGAGAATGCAAGAAAGGGTGTGACGAAGAATGGATCTATATTATATGATATTCACATGGACAATCCTTTGCCACCTGAACTGCAAGAGGATTTCCAATGGATGGAGTAAATTATTGAATAAGGGAGATGAAATTATGAAACATTATTATGTTGTTGCAGCTGTCGTTTGCCATAACAGCAAATACCTCTGTATGCAGAAGGGCAAAACTAAGTTTGAATATACCAGTTATAAATGGGAGTTTCTGGGTGGAAAGATAGAGCCAGGCGAAACTCCCCAACAGGCATTGGCTCGTGAGCTGATGGAGGAGATGGAGTATCCTGTGGAGGTGGGAGAGAAACTGACCACCGTCACCCATGAATATCCCGATTTCTCTATCACCATGACTGCTTTTCTCTGCACGCCTAAAGCTGAGGCTAACGGCTTTAAGCGGAAAGAACATGCTGATAGCAAATGGTGCTGTAAGGAAGAATTGCAGGGGCTCGACTGGGCAGCTGCGGATGTGGGGGTAGTAGAAAGTATCTTATAATAAAAGAAAAAGAGTTTTTATGACAAACAAAAGTATTCATTCAAAGTTATATCACCGAATTATCGCTCGTTTGCGTGCCAAGCGAGAAGAAAAAGGTTTGTCGCAATTCCAATTATCCCAAATACTAAATGTGCCACAGCCTTATATCAGCAGGATAGAGACTTGTGAACGACGTATTGATATTTTGGAACTTATGAATATTTGCGAAGCTCTGGATATATCCCTTATCGATTTCGTACGAGAGATAGATGAGGATATTTTACCAAAGTTCAAAGCAAGTCAAAAGCGACAGGAATAACTAATACCTCCCAAAGTACTAGTTATTCTTGCTGTTTGATGATAGGGCAAAATCTTCTATATAGAATTTCTCCTTGAGAACGTCTATGATTGTTTCTTTCTCTTTAAAATCGTCTTTTTCGAGCGCAAGTATCAGATAATCATTATCTTGCGCAGGAGAGAATACTTTGCCGAGTAGCTTTCTGAAATGAGTATTGATGAATTCTACGACTTGTGTTCCCTCTTTTGGTGTGAGGCGATAAAACTCGTATCTTTCATCCAGCATCTTCTGAATTTCATCTCTGAACATTTTGCGAACTCTATTCTTCCAAGAGTTTTTTTGTTGCTCATTATGACGAGCATACAGAGATACAACATAGAGGAAATTGACATCGTAATGAAAAACAAGTAGAGTGTCTCGGTCGAACAGGCGGTTGGTAAAATGCTGAATATTGAAACACTTTTGTTCCCTATCTGTTGACGAAATCTGATCAGAGAAAGATAGATTCTCTGACATCTTAGCACTGATGAAGAAATTTGGAATGATGTTGTATCCTTCCGTCAAGTCATCACGTAGCTTTGGGATATTGCCAAAGTTACGCTTGTCGTATTGTAATTCTTCATCATCTTTGTCATTGCTCATAAAGAGGTTCAAGTTCCACTGAATGATATTTCTTGCGTATGTAAATTGCTTATATACGGATTCCTTTCCAATTGCATGACCTAACTTGTAATATTTGCTATCGCCGATGTAATAAACAGGCTCTGGTTCTTTGCTTGTAATCAAGTTTTGGTAGGTGTATAAATGGTCAATGCGTTTGCCGTCCGCCTGCTCTTTCAGACCAGCAGGGATGTCCTTTTCTCCCAGAAGTTCATCAATAATGGCTTCGAATACAATATTGAAACTCTTGACCAGAAGGTACTCTTTGCGTTCCTTCTGGATGTTCATGCGCTTGGCATTATCAAAGAAATCATAGCATAACTGCCAGAGATATAATGCCTTGTCAGAAAAATACTTATACTTAATCTGGAGCAGTCTGGCTTTTCCTAATCCATCCAGATAAGTCTTGAAACGATAACCTGTGATTAACTGGAAATTGCAGTTAATATGATTGGTGAAACCGTATCTTTCGCTGATATAATTCAGGATGGAATAGAAAATAATCAATAATTCCTCATCGAAGTTAATCTGCTTCTTCCTGTTGACAGGATTGGTGTAAACTGGAGTGTTTTTGCAGACAATGGCTCTTGTTGTGGATATGGTCTTAGACCAATGGATGCGGTTGTAACCAGAATGGATGTTCTTCAGGATAAAGAAAATGAAATCCTGATTGTGCTTATTGAAGTCGATGAGTGCCAGCAAGATGTCGAGAAACGTATTATTGATTTGTTTCGTACTTTTCCCAAGACATGCTATTTTTTGGTGATAAACAATGCCATTTCGAGTGGAATTATTGTAAACTTCTATTGTTCGATAAATCCAAACAGAGAACTCATAGATGAAGTCTTTCTCTTGCTGAGAGAGAGGGTTGTTCTGGTTCAGGTTGATAATGGATTCAGGCGCATATTTGCCAAATACTCTTTCGCCTTCTGGTGTGTCTTCCAGCAGTACCTTTGGCAGAATAAAGACGCAATCGTTTAGTTGGGTATTGTAGTAATACCCAACGTAGTTGACGCTTACGTTGCCATCGATGTCCTGCATGGCGTCGATACCGTGCAGGACATCCTTGATCTGTTCAGCCTGATACTGATGTTCTTCTATGAGGATTCTCATAATCTGTTTATTTCTTGAACGCTAAGATTCCAATTTTGTTTATTTACTGCATTAATAAGTTCATGCATTTTAGCTGTACCTCCCCAACCGTTAGTCGAAACATAAACATAACTGTCTTGGCATTTGATTTTTTCAACTCTTGGAATATCGGTTCTACTTTTAAATTCTTCTTCAGTTTCAACGAAGTGTGATACAATATTTCCTAAAGATTTCCAGTTGTTGACAACTTGTTTAGGAGATAAATCAGGATTCATCTTGATATATTCCTCTACTAGTTTTGCTGCAAGAATTCGTTTGGCATATTGCTGAGAAGAACCGTTTATAGTATATTTAAAGTTGTTTTTACCATTTTTTTCTTCTTCTTCTGTATCAATATCCTCCTCTTCTTCTTTCTCATCAGAATTGTATTCCTCTACTCCCAAATTCTCCAAGAACAACTCAACATTAGCTATATCAACGTTAGTCTTGCCGTTCTTATCCTCATAGAATCGGTCGAAAGACAGAATCTTACCTTCTTCATCCTGAAAGTCCTTATCATCGAAACCATAGTCCTTGAACACATCATTCCAGAGATAGAAGATAACCTTGCTTACGAATAGATTGGTATTGATTTCTCCATAATCTGCTTTGCAGAAGAAATAGCCAAGTTTCTTGTCTTCTGAATTGGTAAGTGAACCTATCAACTCGTTAATCTTGCTTACGAATGACCACCAGTCGTATTGCTTATCGCCTGTATTAATACGCCAGTTGAGAGGAGCATTGGTTTCTTTGTCACGACCTTCACGAATAGGCACATACTTCCAATCCCAACGACGTTTAAAGGCAGAGTCAATAGGGAATAGACTCTGGTCGCTGGTATTCATTGTTGCCCAAATATAGAGGTTGGAAGGCAGAACAAGTCGTTCTCCCTTCAAGATGAGGCTTACCATATTGGCTTCGCCATAGAGCTGATTGATTTTGTCTTTATTCGTAATCTCCCATCCTTCAAATTCCTTTTCAAGATATTTCTGCATATCATTGTCTGCAACGATAGGATAATCAGAAAAACCATATTCGTTGCGGTCGAGCAATTGGAACAAATCACCAAAAATTTGGGCGCAATTACCTCTATTTATTTCTTCGATGATAAGATATTGCTTCTTTGATGCCTTATTCTTAGTGAAAATTTCAGGAGTATCGAGAAGTGCTGGATGGATTCTATTATTGCTTTTATCGCCCTTTTCAATCGTCTTGCTGCCAAGTTTCTTCCACGCTTCAACATAGGCTTCAAGAAAAGCCTGAGGAATAAACTTATAGGCAATTCTTTCTTCATTTACTACCTTTCCGGTTTCCTCATCAATGACCTTTTTGCCATAGCAATCTCGGAGTACAACTTCTTCTGAAATAGGTTTATAAGTACCAACGAAAGAAGCATAATCTGAGTCTGGATGGAATGTAGTACGAATCACGTCTTCTCCAAAGGTCAAATCCTTAATGGCATGAGACTTACCTGTGCCTGGAGCACCATAATAAATCTGTTGTAAGGAAAGATCTGGAGAATACTTTGGCTTTTTTGTTTCTTCTGAAAAAATCTCTTTGGCATGAAGGAATTTTAAGTATGTTTCTAAGGCGTTAGAATATTGATTACCGCCTTTTGTATTATATGCTTTGAATTCCTCATTCTCATAAAGTAAGTCTATCATATCTTGCAACTCTTTTGTATGTACGCAAGAGTAGATATCATATTTTTCAACTCCTTTGATTTTGGCAATAGTCTCATTTATACGCTTAAAATCGCTATAGTTGTTAATACTTTTGCGAGCATTTGAGCAATACTTGATAAAACTTTTATATTGTTCTTCTTGTGTCATATTTCTTATTTTTAGTTTAGCTGCAAAAATAAGAAAATATCATGAAATAAGAAAGGAAAAGGGGAAAAAGTTTGGTATATTTATATTCAAAAATGCATTTCCTGTGATTCAGGTGTCATTAAGGGTGGGTGTCATTAAGTGTCATTAAGGTTTTTAGATGTTCTATCAGTCCCTAATACCTAATTATATATTATTTATGAAATACAAGCAGAGGGAATCGCTGGTTTTCGCCATCAATTATATTTCGCTATAAAATATTCTATAGCAGATAGTAATCATCATTCTATTTGATGATGTATATTCCATCATGTTCTATTTCTTTAAGAAGATAAGGGTTTATATGTTTGTGCATTCTTACAATATCAACGGAACACTCCAATAAGTTTTCTAAAAAACGTTTCAGTCTAACTACAAGGAACATTTTCGGTTCCATATCTACACAGATATCAACATCACTGCCTTCTTTCTGTTCGTTTCTGGATACAGAACCAAAAAGGCGCAAGGACTTCACACCGAAGTTCTTTCTTAGTTCCTCGGCGTGAGATAAAATCTGTGAAATATAGTATTCCCTTGACTTCATAATCGTCAATATTTGTTTCTACCGCAAAGATAAGCTAAAAACCTGAAACTTCCAAGCTAAACCTTCTTTTTTATGATTTATTACACGATCATTGTAGTTTGCAATAATCTCTTCAGGTGTCATTAAGTGTCATTAAGCTCATTCTGCCACTTCTTTCCAGCCAAGTAAGCCTTTACCTAAATCATCCAATTCAATGCTCAAGCCTATTACTTTACGTTTATCGCTTTTGAAAGGTTCGAGATAATGATGGGTTCTTATCTGCTCAGCGCCCTCTTGACTTCTTCATTCGGAAAACCAAGCGTATAGACTTCATCTTCGTAGCTCTTGATTGTGAGATAGCCAGACTGATAGAGAAACAATTCTGCTCCTCCATCTATCACATCCGACAACTCCAATGTTTCACGGTCAATATAGCATTCCTCGAAACGTTCCAGATCTATCTCTATATCATCCACAAACTTAGGAAGCAAAGAGGTTGCACCAGATGCAGCCCAATAATTTCGCAATTCCCCAGAGTTAAGGGCATAGATGAGACTGTAAGGATTGTAGATGTCCACCATGTTTCTGAAAGAGAAATGATAACCATCATAATATTCTTTCAAATGATCATGGGTCTTCTGTATGGACCATCCATTCAATTCCCCCATGCTCGCTATCTCTGGCTGGAAGTTTTCTGCTATCTCCTCTTCTGTAATGCCACAGATGGCTGCATATTCTGGCTCGAAACTGATATTGGTAAGATTATTCAAGACTGAGAACAAGGATATCTGAGTGAACTTGGTAATACCTGTAACGAAGACAAACTTCTCATACTCATCGTCGGCCTTCAAAATGGCAAATACTTCCCGATAAATGGCGGTACAAGCCTCATGCTGCGCCGTCTTCCAGGAATGCTGTAGTGGCGAGTCGTATTCATCAATCAGAATGGCTACCTGCTGACCGGTTTTATTACAAGCAGTTTCTATGATGTTCTTGAATCTCACGGCAAGTGAACTTTCTTGACGTATTACTATTCCATACTCTGTTTCATAAGTATGGAACGCATCATCCAAATAGCTCCGTACACTCTTCGGTTCTGCTCCAGCCTGACTCATATCAAGTCTGATGACTGGGCGCTTTACCCATTCCTTCTCCAGTTCCATGATCTTCAAGCCCTCAAAGAGTTCCTTTCTGCCCTCCAGATACATCTGCAGAGTATCGATGAGAACTGACTTACCAAAGCGACGGGGACGACTGAGATAATTGTACTTATCTCCTCTATTTACCAGATTCCAAATCAAATCTGTCTTATCTACATACAGTAATTTTTCGGTTCTGATTTCCTTAAAAGACTGTATGCCTACTGGTAGTCTCCTATTCATATTCATTTCTGCCATGATCTTGCTCTTATTAGTCATGCTGCAAATTTACACAAAATAAAGGAACCATCCAAATATTTTGGGGTTAATTATAGGAGGAGGGAGATATTTGATGCCTCTTCAGGTGTCATTAAGGATGGGTGTCATTAAGGGTCATTAAGGTTTTCGGATGATGATTTTTCCTTCTTATCCTCGAAAAAGTGTATGATTTAACATTTGTTATCGTCGAAAAAGTGTGTTATTCTCTTGTTTTTATCCTCGAAAAAATGTATCTTTGCAGCGCAAATATTTAAATTACAGATAGTTATGAAAAGAAAGATATATAATCAACTCCTGAAATGGAAAGAAAACAAGGACAGAAAGCCCTTGATGTTATTGGGCGCCAGACAGGTGGGGAAGACTTGGATCATGCAACACTTTGGAGAAAAAGAATATAAAAATGTAGCTTATATCAACTGCGACGATGAGCCAAGAATGAAACAGCTCTTTGAACTTGACTACAACATAGACAGAATCCTCATCACCATCCAAGCTATTACCGGTGTCAGGATTACTCCTGCAGACACTCTCATCATCATGGATGAAATACAGGAGGTTCCAAGAGGACTCCATAGTTTGAAGTACTTTTGCGAAAAAGCTCCAGAATACCATGTTATGGTAGCTGGTTCGCTCCTTGGAGTTACGCTGGGAAAGGGAGAATCGTTCCCGGTAGGAAAAGTAGATATGCTTACCATGTACCCAATGGATTATGAGGAATATCTTGAGGCAACCGGCAATGAGGGCTGGATAGAATTACTCCATTCTAAAGACTGGGGACTTATCGACATCATGAAACCTAAAATGACGGAATTGCTCCGGCAGTATTACTTTGTGGGAGGAATGCCTGGTGTGGTAAGCAAATTCATAGAAAATAAAGACTTGAAGCAGGTTAGAAAACTGCAGCGTGAAATATTGGAAGCCTATCGCAGAGATATTTCCAAACATACTTCTGCTACAGAATCTACAAGAATCAGAGAGGTACTGGATTCGCTACCTTCTCAACTGGCACGTGAAAATAAAAAGTTTATCTATGGAGCTGTGCGCAAGGGTAGTAGAGCCAAAGATTTTGAACTGGCCATACAATGGCTGGTAGATGCAGGTATTGTATATAAAGTGAGCCGCATCAAGGAGCCTAAAATGCCTCTCAAGTTTTATGAAGATATGGAGGCCTTCAAGCTTTTCTTATTAGACTGTGGACTCTTAGCTTGTATGACTGATGCTTCGGCAGACCAGATGCTGATAGGCGACAATGTTTTTACTGAGTTTAAAGGTGCATTTACAGAGCAATATGTTCTCCAACAACTATTGGCATTGGGACTAAAGCCCTATTACTGGAGTAATGCCAAGACTCCTTCTGAGATAGATTTCATCATTCAGGACAACCAGAGGATTATACCTATCGAAGTAAAAGCTGAGGAAAATGTACGTGCCCGTTCCCTGGCTCAATTCATCAAAGACAACCCTGAGTTGAAAGGATTACGCATCTCTATGAAAGGATATGTGGATCAAGACTGGATGGAAAATATCCCTCTCATAGCCATTGATACATTTTTTGAGCGATGATTTCCGGTCGTGGTCATTATTTCTGATGACCCCTCACTTCCTCCAAAATCATTATATGTAGGTATTGCGAATCTGTCTAAATAGTAGTATCTTTGCAACTCAATTTTTATATCAGTGATTCATTAATTTATAACATTTACTATTTTAGACTTTTAAGAATGGAAATGAAGAATTTGTACTGGGGGAAGACTATCGGATCTATCCTCATCATCCTGCTCCTGATGCCGCTCGGACATGCGCTCATGATCATCATGGAACATACGCTCGAACCTACTACGCTGCACTACTCGGCTTTCGCGATGGGATTCGTGGGACTCATCGTCACCATCTGCGGCGTGTTCGTGAAAGGGGATACGAAACAGACTTGCTATGGAATGACGGGTGCGCTGCTCTTCTGGACAGGATGGGTGGAATTCCTCTTTGCCTACTACGCACAGAGATACGGCGTGCACTGCGACCTGGTGGGCAACGGTATCGTGCAGACGGCTACGGAATATGTGAACGGTGTGGGGGTTCAGCATACTTATACGCTCAACGGTACGCCCATCGAGGAATTCGGACGTGTGGAACTCAAGGAAATTCGCGGTTCCCGACCTGAATACCTTATCATGCCTGCCTCCTTCGGTATGTGGATGATGTTTATCGTGATGTACGTGTTCTGCACCAAAACGGGCTGCGATTTCATCCGTTGGGTCCAAAACCACTGTGGCGTGAAAGATCGTGTGGAACTGCGTCCGATGGCTCATCATCCTGCCATCGTCACCTTCATGGAATGGAACATCATGATGTGGGGTTTGTATCTGCTGCTCATGTTCTGCTACGACCCTGTCTTCCTCGGTTCTACTCACCCTATTACCTATGCCGTGGGCATTCTCTGCCTGATAGGTTCGGGCATGATTTTCAAGAAGGAACTGCACATCAAGAACTGGGGCAGAAACCTGAGAATGGCGCTTGCCAACGTGATCGTGCTCTGGACGGCTGTGGAGATTGCTGCACGCAACGGCTTCTTCAAGGAAATATGGGTGGACCCGGGAAATCACGTCGTGGAGATGGTGGGAATCCTGGTGGTTTTCATCGGTCTGATAGCCGGCTTCTGGTTCTACAGCGGTAAAGACCAAACTGCTGAAATCGTGGATTAGAATTTTAGAGTTATTCCGTCTAATACCTACAAATAGGGATTAGGCGGAATACTGATTTTTAGGTATTGCACATTCCGGAGAAACCTTGTATCTTTGCACCCGAAAAGGAACTGGAGGCCTGTGACGGGCTGCCGATTCCTCTATTTTCCCCATCAAGGGAACAACTCAATAAAAGGTAATAGATTAGTAATTTAAACGAAAGATTGTATAAAATGAAGAAATTCTTTACGCTTATTTTTGCCACGATGTTGGCTTCTTCTATGTCTGCTCAGATGCATGGTGCTCTGAAGTTTTCCGGTGCTTCTGAAATGGTTGTGCTGAATCAGAAAACTCCTTGCGAGAGCGATACTGTGAAATTTGAAATGGTCAGCATGTCGGCTGGCAACATTACGCTCCCTGCTATGAAAGGTATGGCTACCATCCCTTCGTTCACTATCGAGAATGTGGCGTTTGCTATGGGCAAAAATCATGTCATTACGATGGCTGACCAGACTTTCAGCGCCAAGGTGACTGTGAATAATGAGGAGAAATCTATCACCGGTTCATCGATTACCGGTACTTATAATATGGCTGACAATTCGCTCACGCTGAAGGTGGTGTTCCAATACGGCAATATGCCTTTCCCGCTCACCTACAGCATCAAGTCTTACTACATCAAGGAGGTGAACAGTCCGATAACCGTGAGCATCGGCGGAATGATGAACTATGAGAATGCGGGCGTTACTTATCAGGTGCGCAAGTATGTGGATGGCGAGACGCAGAAGATGGACGTGACCGTGCCTACCTATACACTTGATAATACCGTGATGGGCAACATGACTCTCGGCTCTTACACCATCAAGGGGCTGACCTATGATGAGGCGAAGGGCGGTTTCTATCGCGACTACAAGAATGACGGTCTGAAATTCCATGTTGTCTGCGAAGGTGGAAGCACGAATATGGACGATGATTATAGCTTCAACGCTGAGAAGGACAACAATATCCTCGTGAAATATGAGGGCAGTAAGGTGAGCGACATCATCAACAGATTCCAGATGGGAACTATGCCTTTCTACATCTTGACCAACTTCAAGGCGGTGACCAACGGCATCGGCGCAGTGAAGAGCGAGACGGCTAAGGACAACGGCAAAGTGTACAACCTGCAGGGTCAGCTGGTAGGCGACAACTACAAGGGTGTGGTAATCATCAACGGTAAGAAATTCCTGAAAAAATAATTTTGATAAACTTGATTAGCAGATGATATTTCATACGATCATGAATCATCTCAAAACGACCGTTGCCGGGGTGGGACTCCTGATGCTCACTTCCTGCAACGGTATTTTTGACGATATTTACGACCAGCCGAAGGAGATAGTGCCGGCGAAAGGTCAGCTCTTGATAGATGCTACCAGTTGGACAGACTGGTATTATGTGGACCTGAACCTGCTGCAGCGACTTACTGAGGCGGGGGATGAGGAGGCGCTGATGAAGGCGCAGACGGAATTTGTGGCTTACCCGATTCCGATGACTGCCACTGGCGAGAAGGATGAGTCGGAGGCTGGACATGAGGCTGCTACACAGGGCAGAAAGGCGGGACAATATATGTACTGGTTTGATGTCTTCGGAGAGGGAATCAAGAAGAGCACCTTCTCTTATTATACGCCTACCGAGGGACAGAAGGAGCCTGAGGAATGGACCTTGGCCGTACACCGCAACAATGTGAGAACCAACGGCGGGGCGGTGCTGGAGACTTCCTATACTTCGATGGACGAACTGCCGGAGAGCAGCGAGGCTTTCAGAAACATGAACTTCCAGGAGGATGAATGGAGCGAGAACTTAGTGTGGGACAGTCAGGACCTGATGCTGATGGGCTACGTGCCTTCGCAGGGCATCAGCGTAAACAAGGTGCTCTCATCATGGCTCAGCATGAAGATTCCACCTATGCCGCCTGCCTTCAGTCTGAACAATCATGTGTTTATCCTGCGCCTCAAAGATGGTACTTATGCTGCTCTGCAGCTGGAAAACTATCTGTCGCAGGAGGGTAAGAAGTGTTTTCTCACCATCAACTACAAGTATCCTTATTAGTAAATGCAGCGGTTTTCCGATGCTATCCTGATTTTTAGAAATAACAATGAAGAAATATATTTTATTCTCCATGCTCATGGCTGGGGCGACTCCGGCTGCGGCTGCGATGGACTCGGATGATGCTTACGTGGACTCCGTTTGTCGCCAGTTTGACCTCAACGAGGTGGTGGTGACGGGCACTCGTACGCCTAAATTTCTGAAGGACACGCCGATTCAGACTCGTGTGATCAATGCACGGGAACTTGCCCGACTGGATGCTACCAATGTGCAGGACTTGCTGCAACAGGAACTGCCGGGCGTGGAATTTTCGTATGCGATGAACCAGCAGACGCATCTCAACTTCTCCGGTTTCGGAGGACAGGGCGTGCTCTTTCTCGTGGACGGCGAGAGACTGGCGGGAGAGACGATGGATGATGTGGATTTCACCCGTCTGAACATGGATAATGTGGAACGTATCGAGATCGTGAAGGGTGCGGCTTCGGCGCTCTACGGCAGTAATGCTACGGGCGGCGTGATCAACATCATCACCAAGCGCAACCGACAGCCATGGACGCTCAACGTGAACGCCCGATATGCGAAGCACAACGAGCAGCGATATGGGGCTTCGTGGGGACTGAACTCGAAGCACTGGAACAATATGCTCTCTGCCCACTTCAACCGCATGGACAATTACGACGTGCACAGTGCGGCGAATCCCGTGACCCGCATCATCTCTACGGTGTATGGGGATAAGACGGTCAATCTGAAGGAACAGTTGATGTGGAGTCCTGTCAGCAACTTCAGTCTGACGGGGCGTGCGGGATATTTCTTCCGTGAGACGGTGAGGTCGGCCGACCAGCCTGAGCGCTACCGTGACTTCTCGGGCGGTCTGCGCATGAACTGGCAGATTTCGGATGCTGACGACCTGCAGGCAAGTTATGCTTTCGACCAGTATGACAAGTCGGACTATCAGCGCATCACCCGTCTGGACATCCGTGACTACAGTAATGTGCAGAATTCCTTCCGCCTGCTATACAATCATACTTTCGGGGGTGGCGACGTGCTGACCGTGGGTTCCGACCTGCTGCACGACTATCTCTACAACACCAATCTGGAGGGAGAGACCAGGAAGCAGGACAGTTGGGACCTCTTTGCCCAGTACGACTGGCGCCTCAACGACCGGTGGGAGCTGGTGGGTGCATTGCGCTACGACTACTTCTCCGACGGCAAGGATTCTCATCTCACGCCGAAGCTGAACGTTTGTTACAAGCCATTGCGCAATCTTGCCATCCGTGCCGGCTATGGTATGGGATTCAGGGCGCCTACGCTGAAGGAGAAGTACTACAATTTCGATATGTCGGGCATCTGGATCGTGGAGGGAAACGAGCATCTGAAATCGGAGGTGAGCCACAACTTCAATCTCTCGGCTGAATATACTAAGGGTCACTACAACTATACGGCCTCTATATATTATAATAAGGTGAAGAATAAGCTTTCTACGGCGGCTCCTTATTTCAAGACGGCGGAAGACAAGCTGCCTTACTTGCCTTATTCTAATCTGGACGATTACAGTGTGTGTGGTGGTGAAGTAGGGGCGCAGGCGAAATGGAACAATGGTCTGGGTGCCCGCATCACTTATGCTTATACGAAGGAGCAGCTGGCGAAGGACAAGGACGGGAATTCCATCAACAACCAGTATATTCCTGCCCGTGAGCATGCGCTGAACGTGCGTATGGACTACGATCGCCAGATAAGCAGCAACTATGGGCTGAACATCGGCTTGCAGGGGCGTGTGCTTTCGGGCGTGGAGAACGTGGAATACAAGGACTATTATGATGTGAGCAAGGGCACGATCTCCGTGGAATATCCTGCCTACACCCTCTGGAAACTCTCGCTGGTGCAGCGCATCGGCAAGGCGGTGAAGGTGAATGCGGCGCTGGATAATCTCTTCGGTTATAAGCCTAAGTTTTATTATCTGAACAGTCCAATCACGGATGGTGTGACCTTCCAGATAGGAGTCTCCATTGATATTGACAAGTTTTTCTAATTTTCATTAGGGAACTCTCTTTAGGAAACTCTCAAGTTCTCTTTAGAAAGCTCTCATGTTGTCTTTAGAATAACTTTCATGTTGTCTTTAGAAAGCTTCATGCTTACTGAAAAATATTATAATTTTTTCTGCATAATAAAAATCCCAATCCACGGAATTTATTCCAAAGGATTGGGATTTGTTTTTTTTCTATTTCTCTTTTCTTTCTTGAAAATCTTCTTTGAAAGTCCTCTCTTTCTTTTACTTCACAACAACCTTCTGAACATGAGATTGTTTTCCGTCGGAAATGCGGAGGATATAGATTCCCTTGTGCTGGCCCTGGGCTGAAACCTGGATGGTATTGCCCGATTGACTGGCTGAGGCTACGAGGCGACCATCCATGGTGTAGAGGGCTGCCGACATGGCTACGGCTCCTGCTGTGTAGGCTTCGAAGGTGTTGTTGCTGAGCGAGCGAATCATGAAGCGCTTGTTGTCTGCTATGGGCGAGAGGACGGAGGATTTCTGGTCGAGAATGTATTTCAGTCCGGCGTAAGCATCCACTTTTCCGCTTCCAGCCTGATTGCCATCGTTCTGCTTCGTGTAGTAATTATTGGTATTGCAGTAAGCATCCAAAACGGCTGTCTGCTGCGCAATATCCCTTATTTGGGTGTGGGTGAGTGTAGGGTCTGCCTCCAGCCAGAGGGCGCAAATGCCTGTCATGTAAGGTGTGGCCATGGAGGTTCCGCTCATCTGTCCAAATTCATAGTTGGTTCCGCCTACTGCGACTTCCTGCATCACGTCTTCTTCGTAATTAGTAGCATAGTGATTGAAGCTGGATTCGATGAAGAGTCCTGGGGCACAGACGTGGGGGAGTTCTCTGCCATCTGCTAACTTGCCGTAGCTGGAGAAGAACGTAATGTCGCCCACCTTGTTGCCGTACTTGTAGCCGTAGAAAGCATCCTGGAAGGTGTAATTGGTTCCATCTGCACCCTTGTAGGAATTGGCGGTATTGTAGGCGCCTACAATAATCGGTTCGGTGCCGCAGGCAATGCTGTTGATGGTTCCATCGTGGGTGATGTGGTTGCCGCATCCTGGTACTTCTGTATCAAAGGCGGATGTGCTCTCCAGATAGCTGGTAACGGTCTGGCCTTCCTTTCCGCTGATTACATAGCCGAGGGCGCAGTTGGTGGCTAAAGAGCTGATGTCGGTAATGGAGAGCAAATAGCCCTTCATCCCATTGCCGATGTCTTCTGACTGGACGGAAACCGTGCCTTTGAAGTTCTTGTTTGAATATGTATTTTTCCTTCCGTCTGGATTGTTGGAGTTTACGAATTTCCAGATGTTCTTGGCAGTTCCTGTATTTGTATTAAGGACGACAACATCGATTTCTATCTGTTTCTCAGGATGAGTTACCGTGATGTAGTCGTAGATTTCTGTTACGTCCAGTTCTCCGTCTCCGTCAAGATCAGAATAGAATGCAGCCTTCATCGTTTCATTTGAATCACCCGTGAAGGTGTGGCGTTGTACGATGTCCAGGTCAGCCTCGTTTCCTGCGGCAATGCAGGCTACGATGTCGTACTTCTTGATGATTTCGTCCATGAAGGCCACTTCTGGGTCGGTCGTGTCGTGACTTCCGGCATTGGCTCCGTAAGACATGTTGAGCACCAGGCGCTTGTTGCCATTCTCACGGCACCAGCTTACCATCTTGTCAAACGCCTCATAATCACTATCATAATAAGGAATCGGCCCCATCAGAAGGTCGGCTTCAGGAGCTACTCCCTGCAACTGGAAGGAACTGTTCTGACAATTGCCTGCTGCAATTCCGCTCACATGAGTAGCGTGACTTTCTTCCTTATCATCTGTCTGGAAGGCTGCAATCTCGGCTGGGGTAGTGAGATAAGTGAGGGGTTTCCCCTCCTCCTTGCTCTGGCAGATCATCTTGAAACGGCTTTTGCCTTCTGCGTCCTGAAACATGATGTGGTTGGGGTCGAAACCGTCATCGAACACTCCGATGACTACTCCTTTGCCGGTGTAGGGCTGGGTGAGTCCGGTGCCGAGGTGAATCTTATCTACGCCTGTAGATTTGTGAGCCTTGTTGAGCAGGAGACGCTTTCTGCGCTTTCCGAAGCTGATGCTTTCCACATCGCTACGCTCTGCTAATTTCTCCAGTTGGGAGAGGCGGATAGTGGCGATGGCGAAATGATTGACCACGGAAGTGACGGTGATTCCTTCTGAGGCAAGGGTAGAGGCGTCGCTGCCCGGAGTCATTCTGACAATGGCCCGAACGGTGCGGTTGTCCATCTGCTTCTGCAGGGCTTTCAGGCGGCTGCCTGTTGCCTAGCTCTGGACAACGGTCTTTTCTTCTTGGGTCTGCAGCTTAGATAGTTCTATTTTGCTGGCTGCGTTGATTTTACTGCTCTTCTTGAGCTGGTCGTAATCAATGGCCATTGCTCCTTGAGCAAGGAGAAGGGCACAAATGAGGGAGTAATACTTCTTCATTGTTTATTTCTGTTTTTGGGGTTGAATACTTAGGAAATGGTCCTTTCTTTAAATTTTCTCTCATAGAAAATCTTCCTTGAAAGTCCTCTTTCTCTTTTTTTTCTCTTTCTTGAAAAATCTTCCTTGAAAGTCCTCTCTCTGAGAGTCTTCTCTCTTTGGAAGTCAGTATCCTCTCTGTTTCTCGTAAATAAAGCCGTTGGCGATAGGTGAGAAAAGAGAGTTAAAAATAATAGGTGCAGCCGATGGTGGCGGCGCGGTTGCCAAAGTGCTGGCTTGCCATGTCGTGGAAGCGGCCTTCAAGCATCCAGTGCTTACCCAGGTTCTTGTATACTCCCATTTCGGCATAGAGATTAGCCGGGGTATAGGCATTGCTGCTGCGGCGCGTGCACCAGATGATATTGGAAGTGAGGCGCCAGCCATCGGCTAACGTGAACTGCGGTGCCAGCTTGAATACGGCAAAATGGTTGTAATCTGCATCGCGCTGCTGAGTTTCCTCAGAAGGGGTCTCGCTACGCTGCCAGAAGTAGTTGATACCGGCAGTGAGGCGCATGATGCCCTTATGCCAGAAGGCGGTGGTTCCGATGCCGAGCGTATTGTCGTGGATGGAGTTGAGTAGGTGCTGGTGGATGTTCTTTACCGAGGTGCTGAGCACGAAGGCTGGGCGGCTGTAGGTATGCTTGAGTTCTATCACGTTGGCCATACTGTTGCCGATATCCGCAGTATAAACCGGCTGCCAGGCACCCTCCATATCGCCTGTGGTTACGAAATCGCCGAACTCAGGATTGAAGGTGCGGCGGCAGTAGGTGGCCTGCAGGGTATGTCCCGGCGTGAAGGTGTAATAGGCACTTGCCGAGTAGATATGGTTGCGGGTGGTATGCTTCCAGTGCTCTTCGGGCGCTATCTGCTTAGGACGGAAATTGATGATGCGGAAGCGGTCGCCTGCCATGAATCCCCACTTGCCGATGTTGTAATCCAGTTGGGCATAGAAATCCTGATAGTTGGAATGGTTGATGTAGCCGGCAATGCAGTTCTTCTCGATGGAGAGTCCTCCCTCGAATCCTGCCGTAATCCAGAGATCAGGGGTGATGACCGGAGTAGCGTATTCTACCACCATGAAGGGGTAGGTGGAGTGGTTCTGGTATGGCGCAGTCTGGTTTTCTTCCAGCGTACGGCCGTTGTCGCAGATATGCTCGGCACCGAGGGTAAAGAGGATGCTGGAGCCGTTGTCGGCGAGCGTGTGGGTATAGTCGGTCTGCAGATGATAGGCGCGCACGTAATCGGCTGGGGTGTGGGTGAAATGGTTGCGGGTATAGGTCTGCATCGCATCTATTTCGAGCACATCCTTCGCGGTAGGCGTCCAGAGCAGATTGAGCTTGGCACCCTCGTGGGAGTAGTGGTTCACGGTGGTGCCTGAGATGCCCTGGTAGGCGTCCTTATCGCTGCTGGATGTGCGCTGGAAGTTGCCTTCTACATGACTGAGCACACGGAGTTTATCCTGCTGGCTGACGACGCTGACGATGCCTTTTGCTCCGCCGTAGGTATCAGCAAAGAGTCCCCATCTGCCAGTGGTGCCGTTCTCTTTCTTGCGTAGCGTGATGTCGATGACCTTCTTCAGACTGCTGCATCCCTTCATCACTTCAGCGTTTTGGCACACCTTGATGGTTTCTATCTCTCGCGCCTTGAAATGGTGGAGGAAGGTGGCGTAATCGAGTCCGTATTCCTGGTTGTCAATACGGATGACGAACTTGCCGTAGAGGTTGGCGAAGGGATCTCCGCCGATGATGTTGTTGCCGTCGAGCGAGATAACTTCCGGGCACATCATAAGTACGTCGAGGAGTGATTCTTCGCCGGTGAGTTCCATTTCCGGTAGATGCATGATGTATCTGTCGCCGATATGTTCAATCGGTGCAGCTTGTGTCTGGTAAGTAGTGCTGACCATCGCCAGTGAGATGAGGAGCAGGCTTTTTTTCGTTATACTGTTAATCTTCATTTCTGTTTATATGATTGGTAAAGGATTATAGTTGCAAAGATAAAGCAAAAATCGGGGAATAACGAAAAAATGAAGGAGTTTTTTCGTTTAATGTGTAAAAAAAGGTGTCATTGCGTAAATAAAAATCCCCTGGTGCTTTCTGTTACATCAGGGGATTCTTTTATTTCGAAAAGAGGAGGGTTATGAGCGGGATGGTGATGATACTGCCCACCGTGGTGATGAACGTCATTTCGGTGATGAGCGATGGATTGCGGCCGTATTTCAGACAGAACATCGTGCCGAAACTCGCTACAGGCATCGCAATGAC
>ERZ1026876.600-NODE-600-length-20813-cov-26.531843_pt1 | contig 20813 bp, 36 predicted proteins | sample MGYA00380168_ERZ1026876 | MGnify/ENA primary metagenome ERZ1026876 (study PRJEB33269, sample SAMEA4719804) | human gut metagenome | biome: human-associated habitat; feature: organic feature; material: feces | place: Cameroon | collected 2013-10 ... | reverse complement strand
GAGCGCTCGGCTGTTAACCGATAGGTCGTTGGTTCGAGTCCAACAAGAGGAGCCACAAGCACTAGAGCCAAGCGATATTCAAAATTCGCTTGGCTCACTTCTTTTTTGCATTTCCCGACTTTTTCCCGACTTGGTTTTGCATAAAATCGGCTTTTATACAATTAAATCATCAAGTAGGGATGCTGTTTTCGATTTATCATCCGGAAATACAAAAATATAATATTTTTCTGTAATTTTAATTGAACTATGTCCTAACAGTGCTTTTACATCGTGTATGTTAGCACCGCGTCGTATAAGTGTAGTCGCATATGTATCTCGAATACTATGTGGCTTTTTCTTTTCTAATTTTGCTCTTTTTAAAAATCGTTCCCAGGACCTGGAGAAGTTTTTCATATCAATAGGGTTACATGTTTCTGTTGTAAATAATAAAGAGTTATCATCAAATTTTAAATTGCTTTCTTTCCATTTTTTTTCTTGTTCTTTAAAATATAATTCTAAAGTATCAAAAAATGGAATAGGGAATGGTATATCACGGATACTAGATTTGGATTTAGGGCGTATTAATTTTGTTTCTCTATGCCAATTAATGTCATCATCATATATTTTTACTCTTTTTAATGTATTCCTAACTTTTACAATATATTTTGAAACAAATTTCTTTTTCATTCCTAATAATTCACCTAAACGCAGTCCGGTAATAAGGTCCAACATTATAGCAACATTAAAGGTGTTATTTTCATTTATTTTGTATTTTAAATTATCAGTAATAATCTTTATTTCTTCATCAGAAAAAGCTTGTATATTTTCACCCTCATCGGTCTCATCTTCAAATCCATCTGCATTACCAGGTAATCGTATGTGGGATAAGGTGCAGGGATTATCTAATGTTATTTTTTCACTAATGCACCAAGTAAAAAAGGACCTTAATGTTTTGTTTAAATCAAAAATTTTGTTAGTACTTACTTCTTTATGCTGAACTTTATTAGATTTTAAATCTATAATATCAATTCCATTTTTATATAAGTCATTATAATAATTTTGAAAAGGTTTAGAAACTGCATTTTGTATAAGAATATAACCAATTTCTCTATTTTTTATATAATTTCTATAATTACATTCATGTTTATCAAATGTTGCGGATTTTACATCTCGTGAATTTATAAGTACATTAAATAACCAATAATGCATACCTTGTTCGATAGTCATTTTTTCAGCTTTTACATTTATTCCATCTTTTAATTTCTGCATATATTCTTCGATTTTTCGGTCGCAGTCTTTTTCACCATCGCCATAAAATTCCTTTTTTTTAGGTTTTCCATTAATATCATATCCAATTGTTTTAGTCTTTCTAAAATATTGTATGCCATTTTTTGTATAGTTGTATTTCTTTGCCATTTTAGTTAATTCACCTCCTTTCAAATAAAAAAATAAAGGTATTTTATACCTTTATCTTTTGTGAAATTATTTAAATAAATCTTTTAAAAATTTAAGCGGATCAAATGTGACTTTGTGATATATTTTATTTTGTACCGCTCTTTTGGGATTTTTTATATATCCCATTCCTTTTTTTCCATATAGTGGGTTAACAGCTTTTTTCATTTTTCTTTTTAGTTTTCCAGTTGTTCTGGCTTTTACTCTTTTTTTTATGCTTATTTTTCGTGGTCCAAATTTCATATGTTCCTCCAACTAAAAATTATTTATCAAATTTTCATAATATTTAGTATATAATTCAATATTGTTGGCTGTCATTTCTTGTTCGAAGTTTCTTAAATCATCATATGTTTTTTGAATATTGGTAATTTTGGCTTTATCGGTTTTTAATTCTGAAATTTTATTATTTAAGTCTTCAAAACAACGCGCTATCATAGAATTAGTTTCCTGCTCCTTTTTTATTTTCAGATTTTCTAACTGAATTGAAGGTAATGTTCCCTTGAATTTTAAAAAAGTTTCTAATTTAGCAAGAGAAGTAGTTTCTTCTATAAGTAAATTATATCTTTCAAAAAAGATTTTAGGATTTTTTGTCTTGTTTATTATGCTGGTTGATTCATAGCATATTTTTAAAAGTTGATTTGCATAAAGATTGGCTTGTGCTTTGTCCTTAACAGTAACAATAGTATTATCAATATTAATAAAAATGCTTTTATTTTTTTTATTAAATATTTTCATTAATTATCCTCCTTTTTTTCTTTTTTCTCTTGTTTATCTAATAGTGCTTCCATTGTGTTCTCAATTATCATTTTGTTTGTGTTATCTAGCTTTTTGATACTTTTTATAAATTTAATATCTTCATCTGTTAAATCAAGTTTATTGTTTTTTATATTTGTTTTTCCAAGCATATAGTCTGTAGATACATCAAATATTTTTGCTAGGCGATCTAAAATTTCAACAGATGGCATATTATTGTTATTTTCATAATTAGCAATATTAGAACGAGAGCTATTAATTTTTATAGCCAATTCTTCTTGTGTCATTTTCTTATCTTGTCTGAGTTTTTTTAATATATCTCCAAAATTCATAAAAAGCACTCCTTTCTATATTAGTATAGCATTATTTTGTTAGTTTGACAAACATTTTTTTAAAAATTTTAAAAAAAGTATTGACAGACAAACAAACAAAATATATAATGTCAGTACAACAAACAAGGAAGGAGGAAAACAAGTGAGAAAGAAATTAATTGAAATTAGAAAAAAGAGAGGCTTCACTCAAACACAGATGGCAGAAAAGTTAAGTATTGCAAGAACTACATATACAGGATATGAGAATGGGAATTTTTCTCCATCTTTGGAAATAGCACTTGAGATAAAGAAAATTTTAAAGCATAGTAATGATGATATTTTTTTACAATAAAATGTCAGCACAACAAACAAAGAAAGGATGTTGAATAAATATGATACCAAAATACATAAGTGCAGAAGAATATGCACGACAATCTGGAATGGGAGCTGAAGAAGTAAAAAGGCAATGTAGGATTGGAGAAATACCCTGCAAAATGACAGAAAAGGGACACTATAAAATACCTATTTACGATGATGCAATTTCGATTGAAGAATACAACAAGTTAAAAGATGAAAACACAAAGCTAAAAACAATATTACAACAATTTAATACAACAATTAACACATTAGTTTAATTGAAGGGAGGTGAGCAGATATGCAAGAGCTAAAAATGCTTTTAGGAAATGCAATGATGTTATTCTTTTTTATAATTTTTATTGCAAATGTATTAATATCAGCATCAGATTTTACAAGAAAATACAAAAGTATGAAAAGAAAAGCAAGAAAATACGAAAGATTAATGAAAATGGGAGGAAATTTATATGTTTAGTTTAAAAGAAAGTGCACAAACAATTGTGAGACAAGGAGAAAAAATTATGAAACAAAATGAAAGAATTTTGGCAAAAACACAAGTAATAAAAGATCTATGTGAAGAAAATTCAATTTTATATTTAGAGAACAAAGCTCTCGAGGAAGAAAATTCCGAATTGATTGAGGCAAAAGATATTGCAGAAAGAAGAAATGTTGAATATGCAAGAATAATAAAAAACATTGCAGATGAGTTAAATGTAAATCAATACAATAGTGTAATTAATTTACAAAATAAAATAAAAAGTATGTTAACCATGCCTGGAAAACATTGCAGTTAACATACTACACAAATTACAAAAGTATTTTGTAATTAAATATTAACATAATTTTTTATTAAAATCAAGGGAGGATTTTTTATGGAAGAAATAGAAGAACAAGAGAAAATATTTTTGGGTTATGAAATAGCAAAGATTAAAACAAGCAGAAATTTGATAGAAAATGTTAAAAATCTTTTAGTAGATGTCGATGATGTTGATGAGATTTATGGCCAGCTAGCAGAAATTGAGGTTTCTTTACTAGACATAGAAGGCGAAAAAGAGCTAAAAATAGAAAGGTTGTGTGAATAATGGAAAATAATTTAGGACTTAAAAAGCCAGAATTTAATGAGGAGATAATAGCTAGAGTAAAAAATGTCGGTGAAATTGAAAGTAATATGAAAGAAGTAAAAACATATGTTGAAGAACTTAACGAATATTACAAGGATATTGAGTTTTCTGAAGAAGAATTAAATAGTGCAATAGAAGAGAAAGAAAAAGTAAATAAATTTAAAGACCAGGTTTCAAAATATAGAAAAAATATAGTTGCAGAATACAATAAACCAATAAAAGTATTTGAAGAAACTGCAAAAGAAACAGAAAAATTATTAAAAGATGCATACGATAATATTAATTGGCAAGTACAAGCTTATAGAGATAAAAAGAAAAAAGCAATTGAAGAAGAGATGAGAGCATATTTTGAAGAATGCAAGCAAAGTTTTAAAATCTTTTTTTTAGAATTTAAAGATATTAACCTAAATATTACTTTAAGTGCAAGCAAAAAATCTTTAAAAAAACAAATTAAAGATTTTATAGATAGAATAAATATTGATTTAGCAACAATAGCTTTACAAGAAAATAAAGAGGAACTTTTAGTTGAGTATAAGCTAAATGGTTACAAGTTAAATGAGGCAATAAAAACAGTTTCTAAAAGAGCAAAAGCAATAGAAATTGAAAAAAAAGCATTAGCTGAAAAGCAGGCAGAAGTTGAAAAGCAAAAGCAGAATCAGACTACAAACGAGATAAAAAGCACAGAATACGGGACAGAAAGTACGAAATGCGGGACGGAAAATACAGAATGCGGGACAGAAAGTACAGAAAAAAGGACAGAAGATATATTACAAGCTCCTGAAGAAATGCAAAAAGAAGAAGTATTAATTTTAAAGTTTACTGTTAGAAGTACAAGAACAAAATTAAAAGAGTTAAAAAGATTTTTAGATAACGGAGGATATGATTATGAATAAACAAGATTTAATTAAAAATGAGGAAGAAAATATGGTTTCACTTGTAAATCAAGCAGGAGTTGAAATTGCAATTGAAAAGTTGGTAGCTAGAAATAATTCATTGTTACCAAAAAATATAGCTATTGATAGAATAAAAAATAGTGCAGGTTTTTATATTACAAACAGAGAAGACCTAATGAAATTAGATGGCAATGCAAAATTGCAAATGCTATATGGAGTACTAAAAGAAGCTATGGTTGGACTTGAAGCAGGGACAGATTTTGATATAGTACCTTTTAAAGGAAAGCCAGTAATAACTAGAAAAAAAGAAGGATGGTTCAAGATAATAGATATTATAAAACCAGCGGAAATAATGAGATTTACATCAAATGTAATCATTAAAGGCGATGATTATGTATTTGACCCAGTAAAAGAAGAATTAAAACACGTCAAAAAGGTAGATAGCAACAAATATGAAGATATTGAAGGAGCATATTGCTATATAAGATTTGCAAACGGTTTTGAAAAAACAATTTGCATGACTAAAGCTGACATTGATGCTATAAAAAAAGTATCTCCAAGTGCAACTTCTCAATATAGTCCATGGCAGACAATGCCAGTTAAAATGGTAAAAACAAAAGTTGTTAAAGAAATGGCAAAAGAATTGTTTACATTGTTTAGTAGTAAAGTAAATTACATATTAGCACAAGCAATCAGTAATGATGAAACATCAATTACACGAATAGATAGTAAAGGAAATATTCAAAACGATAATATGATCTATGCAAATGATTATACAGTACAGGATGAAAATTTGAACAATAATCAAGATGAGATAATTAACGAATTAGATAATCAAGAGGAAAAAATAAAAGAAAATAAAGAAAAGGCAGTGTCGTTTGATGAATTATAAAATAATTGAGAGTTGCAGTAAAGGCAATGCAACAATAATTAGAGACATAATCTTGATAGATTGCGGAGTTCCTTTTAGGAAACTTGAAAATTATTATAAAAAATTAAAATTAGTATTATTAACACATATACATGCAGATCATTTCAACCAAAATACAATAAAAAGATTAGCACAAGAAAGACCAACATTAAGATTTGCATGTTGTGAATGGCTACTAACTCCACTTTTAAATTGTGGAGTTAGTAGAAAAAATATAGATATATTAAAAATTGGCAAGACATACAATTATAAGCTATTTAAGATAATACCTATAGAACTATATCACGATGTGCCACAATGCGGATATAGAGTGATTTTCGACAATTATAAAGTACTTTATATAACAGACACTAAAACAGTAGAAGGAATAATTGCAAAAAACTATGATTTATATCTACTTGAGGCAAATTATGAAGAAGATGAAATAGAAGAAAGAATAAAGATAAAACAAGAAAAAAATGAGTATTGTTACGAATATAGAGTAAAAGATACACATTTAAGTAAAGAGCAAGCAACAGAATTTTTATTAAATAATATGGGGGAAAATTCTCAATATGTGTTTATGCACATACACCAAATAAAACAACAAGATAAAACTAAATCAAATATGATTTAGGAAAGGAGATACAATGTGGCAAAAGAAAGTTTTATATTATATTTGGAACATCAAGCTGTTTTCGAAATGTTAACCGATGCACAAGCTGGGCAATTAATAAAAAACATTTTTGAATATGAAAAGACAGGACAAGTTCCTAAAATGGAACAAATGTTAAATGTAGCATTTATTCCAATTAAACAAGATTTAGATAAAAATAGAGCAAAATATGAAAAAGTAGTTGAAAGAAACAAAAAAAATATTGAAAAGAGATGGCAAAATAAATTACCAGACAATACCAAAAATACCACTGGTAAAAATGGTATACCAAATGATACCAAAAATACCGATAATGATAATGAATATGATAATGATTATGATAATGATATTAGTTGTAGTGATAATAATATATTAGGCGACAGTTGTGTTGACGGTCTAAAAAATATTATTAATTTTTACAACAACAACATAAACCCTATTACTCCATTCGCGCTAGAAACTTTAAACGATTATGCTAAAGAAATGGAAACAGAACTTATTATTCTTGCTATGCAAAAAGCTGTAGATGCAAATGTAAGAAATATAAAATATATAAAGGCAATTTTAAATAGCTGGAGCAACAAGGGAATTAAAACAGTTGTAGAGGCTAAAGCAGAAGAAGAAATGTTTAATCAAAAAAAGTCTGCAAAGCCTACTACAAAAGCAAATGATGAAGTTCAACAGAGGACTTATTCAGATGATTTCTTTAACAAGTTTTATGCTAATGGAGGTGATATTGAATGAACAAATATCACAACTGCAAAGTAATGGTTGATGGGATTAAATTTGATAGCAAAGCAGAAGCAAGAAGATATGCTGAATTAAAGCTTATGGAAGATACTGGACATATTAAAGAGCTGAAACTACAACCTAAATTTGAATTACAACCCAAATACAAAAACAGCAAAGGGCAATGTATTAGAGCAATTACATATAAAGCAGATTTTAGCTACATAGAAACACATTCACGAGGTCGGAAAACTAATTGTTGAAGATGTAAAGGGTGTAGAAACTAAAGAGTTTAAAATTAAAAGGAAAATGCTTGAATACAAGTTCCCAGATATAGATTTTAGAATTATTAAATAACAAAAGAGAAGGAGGAACTATGGAAGATATAAAAGTTAGAGATTATGTAAGGACTTTCAATGGAGAGATATTCAAAATAGTCGGAATGAAACGTAACAAAGGTTTAACAATGTATCTTACAGATAGCTATGGGCAATATAGCGATACTGTATTAATGCAATGTGCAAAAGCACACTCAAAACAAATTGAGGAGCTGATTGAAAAAGGAGACATTATTAAATATAGAGTTAATTGCAGGTTTACGCATTTAGGCATAGCAAAAGAATATACAAATGTAACTACACAAGATGTATACATTGGTGTTGAAGGCTGGGGATTAAACCAAATTGAGATAATAAAAATTTACACCAAAGAAGAATTTGAAATGATGGGATACGAGGTGAACTAAATGAAAAAGTGGATTGATATTTTAAAAATTGTACTAGCATTAACTATTATGGCTATTGGACTAGTTGGTATAGGCTGGTTTATTGGCAGCATTATAGCTATTAAAATGGAATGTGGAGGATAGAAGATGGAAGAAGATATTAAGATGATAGAAAAAAACATCAAAAAAGTTGAAGATAACAAAGCTATAGAATATGTAAAAGAATTTATAGAAGAATTACAATGCGATATAAATATGTTTGGCTTTGAAGATGACTGTGAAGAAGAACAAAATTTATTAGTAGAGGAACGAGATAATTTTAAAATAATCTTAAATCTAATAGAAAAACTAGAAAAAGAAAATAAAAGATATAAAAGTGAAAATGAAACCTTAAAATGTTCTATTGCAGTAGCCAACAAGTTAGAAGAACTAATAAAAGAAGACTTTATACCAAAAGGAAAAATTGTAGATATAATAGAAAAAATCAGTGTATACAAAAAATTAGCAAAAGAATCTATGGAACAAGGAATATTAATAGCAGATAGTGATAGTTTAGAGTACGGAAGAATGCAAGCACATAATGCAGATATGTCTTTATTACAAGAATTATTAGAAAGTGAGGAAACAAATGATAAAAATAATAAAAAAAGGTAAGATTCCAGGAGAGGTTGAAAGAATAAAAAAATGCCATAAATGTAAAACTATAGTATATATAAATAATATTGAACAAAAATATATTGAAAATTTGCTAATATTTCAAAATGCAGGAGAAATTATGGATATATACTTAAATATAGATGAGGAGGTAAAAAACAATGAAATATATGATAATTAATACTTTTTTGGGATGGATTTGTAAAGCACCATTGTTATATTCATCTGTTGATTGGATTATGGCAATATGTGAGTTAATATTAGTATACATTGCTATTAGTACATACAAGCACAGAAAAGGTTATAGATACTTTATTAATTTTATTCACGGTCAAAATAGTGAATTCGGAATGGGATATGTTACATTTTACAAGAAAATAAAATGTGATAAAGATATCGAAGAACTTGAAAGACAACTCGAGGAGAACAACAACAAAAAAGTTAAAATAATAAATTTCGTAAAAGTTTAAAAACAAACACGAATAGTACATAGGAGGTACATATGAAAAAGGAATTTTTGGATAACATTGAAAACCTTGAAAATGAAATTAAGGGATTAAAAAGAAGGTTAAAAAAAATAGAAGAGAAAGAATATAGAGTTGTAGGAGACAGTGTACAAGGTAGCAGTAAATATGCTCCATATACCAAACATAGTATTACAATTGTCGGGGTTGAAATACCCCGAAATTCAAATTTAAAGTATAAATATAAAAGAATGATAAAAGACAAGTGCTATAAATTAGAAAAGCTAAAATTGCAATTAGAATACGAATTAAACTATGTTAAGGATTCCACTATTAGAGATATTATAAGATATAAATACAATGATAATTTAAGCTGGGTGCAAATAATGTTTAAGATGAATTACAATAACGAGGATACTGCAAGGAAAAAATTAGAAAGATTTTTGAAAAAAAAATAAATTTGTCCGTTTTGTCCGGTTAAAAGATGTTAAAATGCTATTAGTGAATAGTTTGAGTGTTCGCTTACTTTGTTTTAGTAGGCTTGCCCAGGAACACTCTTATGTACGAATATACTTCGTGTTAGAAATACCCTTATTTTTTGTTAGATAAAAAGAACAGAATTATAGTTAATCTGTTCTTTTTTGTTGTGTAAAAGGAAGGTGGAAAAATGAATACAGAGGAATTATTTGAACTATATAAAAAATATGTTTGTGTTAATTGTGCAAACAAGAACAGAGATGTTTGTAATTTACATATAACAATAAATAACGAAGCACAATGCCCAGAATATTTACGAAAGAAGGAATAAAATGAGTAGTGCAAGATGTATGTTAAGGAAATGTGCTCAATGCAAATACGAACAGAGCTGTTTTAGAAAGGATGTTGAAAAAAATGAATATACAAAAAATAAAACTAAATATGTTAAAACCAGCAAAGTACAATCCAAGAAAAACATTAGAAAAAGAGGACGAAAGTTACAAAAAAATAAAAGCTAGTATTGAAGAATTTGGATTTGTTGACCCACTAATTGTAAATAAAAATATGACAATAATAGGTGGTCATCAAAGATATAATGTTTTGTTGGATTTGGGATATGAAGAAGCGGAATGTGTAGTTTTAGATTTAAGTAATAAAAAAGAGAAAAAGCTAAACTTATCTCTAAATAAAAATAATGGATACTGGGACAATGACAAATTAAAAGAATTATTCGATGAACTAGAGCTAACAGAAGATGAACTATTTGCAACAGGATTTGATTTATCAGAAATAGAGGAATTGAATACTGATTTTATAAATGATTTACTTGAAGATGAATTTACAACGACAGATAGAAAATTGGATAAATTCGCAATAACTTTTAATATACCAAAAGAATACGAAGAAAAGTTTTCAAGGTATATTAAAGCAAATGGAAAAGATGAATTAGTAAATGTATTAATAAATAAAATTGAAAAGGATGTGTAAAAAATGCCAGATTGTGGAAGTCAAGTAGTTTTATGTGATTTGCCTATTCGATTTGACACATATAAAGGTTGTTCACATGATTGCAAATACTGTTTTGTTCAGCGAAAAAGAAATTTAAAAGATATTGAAAAAGGAGAAACTGTTATTGCACTTAAAAGCTTTATAAATGGTCAAAGAAATAAAGTTTGTAATTGGTGTGATTGGAATATACCCTTGCATTGGGGTGGTTTATCAGATCCATTTCAACCTGTGGAAAAAATAAATAGATTATCTTATGAGTGTTTAAAAGTATTTGCAGAAACTCAATATCCTTTTGTTGTTTCTACAAAAGGAAAATTAATTATAAATGAAGAATATTTGAGATTATTGCATAAATGTAATTGTGTGGTTCAAGTTAGCATGATTTGCTCGCAATATGATAAGTTAGAAAAAGGAGCACCTACTTATGAGGAAAGGCTAGAAATGGTAGGAATATTATCAAAAAATGTAAAACGAGTAAATATAAGGATACAACCATACATGACACAAGTATTTAAAGATGTAAAACAAAATATAAAAAGATTAGCTGATGCTGGGGCATATGGAATAATTGTTGAGGGTATGAAGTTTGCAAAAAAGAAAACAGGTTTAATAAAAGTTGGAGCCGACTATGTATATCCTAAAGAGATTTTAGAGCAACAGTTTATACAGTTAAAGGAAGAGGCACACAAGTATGGATTAAAATTTTATTGTGGTGAAAATCGTTTAAGAACATTGGGTGATGATATGTGTTGTTGTGGTATAGATAATTTACCAGGATTCAAAGGCAATTCATACAATTTGTGCCACATTTTAAATAATAAAGAGTACGAAGTCAATGACGCAATGAAACAATGTGATACTGCCGAATGTTTTTCCAGCATCTACCAAAGCACATTAGGAAGAGAAAAATTAAGAGGTAAAAGCTTTTATGACTATATGAAAGAAGAATATAAAAACAAATTAAATATATACAATAAAATGTTTGGAAAATAAGGAAATGAGGTGGTGGTAAAATGTGACAGAAAATGAAGAGCAAAAAATAAAGAAGGATTACAAAAAAGGTCTTAAATACAAAGAAATATGTACTAAATATAGCATCACCCCAAATCAGCTGAAAACTATAATTCGAAAATATAAGTTAACTAGAACAAAAAGCAATGCACAAAAAGGTAATCAAAATGCAAAAGGTAACAAAGGTGGACATGCTCCACCCAAAAACAAAAATGCGGTTGTAACTGGAGAATACGAAAATTTTCTCGATGATGTGCTGGAAGAAGACGAAAAAAATATATTGAATTCTACTGACATTAAAAAAGAAAAGGATTTATTACTTGATGAATATAAAGTATTACATATAAGAGAAAAACGAATGCTAAAACGAATTAAAAGGCTTACAAATGGAAAGGAAATGACTGTTAAATCTATTAGAGATACCAACAAAAAACATTACGCAACTACAACGGACAGAGAAATTGTAACTGAATTAGAGGCAAGAGATGAGCTTATACAAAAAATCGAAGAAGGTATAACAAGAGTACAAGAAGCAAAAAGAAGATGTATTGAAACAATTAACAAATTAATTATTCAAGACGATGAAGATGAAGAAATTGACAATTCATTTATTGACGCTTTGAGTGGAAAAGTTGAGGACATTTGGAATGAAGAAGAATAGTAAAGCAAATTTTAAATGGAAATCTTTTTCAAAAAAACAGCTAAAAATTATGACTTGGTGGAACAAAAATTCACCTGTAAAAGACTATGATGGAATTATAGCTGATGGTGCTGTAAGAAGTGGTAAAACTATTGCAATGGCACCTAGTTTCATAATGTGGGCAATGGATAATTTCGATGAATGCGATTTTGCAATATGTGGCAAAACTATAGGCTCTCTTAATAGAAATGTAATAAATACATTAAAAAAACAGTTACATTCGCTTAAATATCGATATGAACATAAAAGGAGTGATAATGTACTAATAGTTAGTAAAAATGGTAAAACTAACTATTTCTACTTATTTGGAGGGAAAGATGAAAGTTCGCAAGATTTAATCCAAGGTATGACATTAGCTGGGATATTTTTCGATGAAGTTGTATTAATGCCGGAGTCATTTGTAGTACAAGGTTTAGCAAGGTTAAGTGTTGAAGGCTCAAAGTTTTGGTTTAATTGTAACCCAGACAATCCACAACACTGGTTTAAAATTGAATTTGTAGACAAGATTGAAGAAAAGCATATATTATATCTACATTTCACTCAAGATGACAATTTAACCTTATCAGAGAAGAAAAAAGAACAGTACAGAAGAATGTTCAAAGGTGTTTTCTACAAGAGAAATATTTTAGGTTTATGGGTTGCTGCTGAAGGTCTTATATTTCAGCAAATTTCCGATAATGCAGATAGATTTATTACAGATGAAGTCCAAATGAATTCTATTATCTCGATTGGAATTGACTGGGGTGGTAATGGGTCTGCACACAGCATAACAGCTACTAAAATTAGAAGAGATTTTAAAGGTGTACAATGTATTAAATCCGATAAAATGCCTGCAAAGGGAACAGGCACGAGAGAAGTTTTTAGATGGATAATAAATTTTATAAAAGAGATACAGGACAAGTTTGGGTCTGTGTCTTTTATTTTTGCCGATTGTGCCGAAAAAGTACTAAATAATTCTCTAAACGGAGAATTACGAGCAAATGGAATAAATCTTGTTGTACAAGATAGCATTAAGACCGCGATAAAGGACAGAATTGAGTTAATTAATAGAATTCTCAATTTAGACAAGTTGACATTTATAAAAAATGCAACAAAAACAATTATATTAGCACTTCAAACCGCGCTCTATGATGAAAAAGCAAAAGATGACAGATGGATTGATGATGGCAAGACATCTGATATAGATAGCCTAGATAGCTTTGTTTATTCATTTGAATTTTGGTTTGAACAAATATCTTATTGTATAGGAGAGGTAGCATAAATGGGAAATAAAATTAGTAATACAATTATAATAAACTACTTACAAAAAAAAGGATTTGGAGTAGTTTCAACTGAATATTATAAATTGCTAGAAACTTGGGAAAATTGGTGGAAAAATGAAGTGCCATTTCACAAATACAATGACCAATCAGGGAAAGAGCGAAAAATGTATACCCTTGGAATGGCAAAAAGACTTGCTGAAGATTGGGCAAGTATAGTTTTGTCTGAAAGAGATGAAATAAAAACAAGTTGCAAAAAAAATGAAAAGCAGACGAAGTTAAACAATGAATATCTTGAAAAAGATTTTAATGAGTTAGATTTAGACACAGAACTACAAGACTCTATTGAGAAAGCAAGTGCAATTGGAACTATTGCAGCAGTATGGAGAATAAATAATGTAACTGTTAAAGGAGATACTGTTGTTGCAAATAAAAGAACAAAAAAAGATATAATTTTTTTAACAGCAACGCAGATAATGCCATTAAGAGTTGAGCATGGAAAAATAGTTGATGTAGCCTTCATAAGTGAAAATACCATTAATAAGCATACAGAGTATTATATTGAGATACATCAAAAAGTTTGGGATCCAAAATTAAAAATTGAAAAATATGTTATTACAAATACATATATAGATGAAAATCGGAAATGAATTAGAAAAAAAGGATGTGCCAAAAAGTTATACTTTTAATTCAGATATTCCACTTTTTTCTATATGCAAAACACCAATAGCAAATCCTTGTGAGGTTGATTATAAAACAAATGGACTAGGGTATTCAATGTTTGGTAGTGCAATTGACCAGCTGTTAGCATGTGATATTGCTTATAATAATTTTGTTATGGATTTTTACCTAGGTGGAAAAAAGGTCTTTTATAATAAAAAAATTGTTAAAATGGAAACTATAGCAGTGAAAGATAAGAATGGAAGAGTTACGGAAAGAAATATTCCAGTATATCCAGATGATATAACGAGACAACAGTGGGCAACCTATGGAGATGAAATGGGGCAGCTTAATGACGATCCTGCTGTAAAAGAATACAACCCAGATTTAAGAGTTGAAGAAGATACAAAAGGAATTCAATTTGCACTAGATGTATTATCGTTTAAAGCAGGATTGGGAATGAAATATTATCAATTCAATTCTAATGGTGTAGTAACAGCAACTCAATATACTGGAGATAGACAAGATTTAGTGAAAAATGCCAAAAAATTCAGAAAAAATGTAAATAAGTTCATTAAAGGAATTTGTAAGGCATCATTATTTTTGGGGCGTGTAATTTTTAAAGAAAATGTTACAGAGGACTGTGATGTTGAACTTATTGACCAGGATGGTTTTCTTGTAGATACAGAAACAGCTAAAGCTGAATTTAGACAGGATATTGCACAAGGAATAAGACAAGCTTGGGAATATAGAGTTAAGTTCCTTGGGGAAGATGAGAAAACAGCAAAAGCGATGGTAGACGGAGAAGAGATTGAAAACATAGAAGAAATCGGAAAAGATGATAAAAAGACAAATAAGGATAAAAATCAGCAAAAAAATGAAGAAGAAGAGGAATAATATATATGTTAACACCTGAATATCTGAATTTAATTGAATTTAATGATGTTGTAGATATATATACTAAACTGAATATTAATATTACAGCAGATATTATTTGTAGAGTTTCTGCAATGGGAAATATTAGTTCAATAACAAGAAAACAAATTAATATTTTAATACAAACAAATGGTAAAGAGATATTTGAAAAAACATTAATGGAAACGGCAATGTTAACAGCGGAGAGAAAAAAAGCATTAAAAACATTATATGAAGATGTTGTAAAAAATGATATGCAAGGATATAAAGAATTATACAAATATAGAAATAAGCCATATAAACTTTCAAATGTACAATATCAAATATTGAATGCAGGTTTAAAACAGACAGACAGAATATTAAAAAACTTTACAAATACAATCGCTTTTAGAAGTAAAAAAATTTACATTGATGCTATAGATGAAGCTTATACTAAAATCACAAGTGGTGCATTTGACTATGCTACAGCTATTAATCAGGCTGTTCAGAAGTTGGCAGACAAAGGGATTACATTAAAAGATAGCATTGGAAGAAATGTTCAATTGGAAGTAGCAGTAAGAAGAAATATAATGAGTGGAATTCAAGAAACTGCCAACATAATGAATAGAGATATAGAAAAAGACTTGGGGTGCAATGGATATGAGGTGACAGCTCATAATGGAGCACGACCAACTCACGCAAAAGAGCAAGGAAAGCAATTTGCAACTAAAAAAAGTGATGCAGAAAAGTATGGTGTAGGTTACTGGAAGAATGTCGAAAAACTATGGAATGAGTATAATTGTAGGCATACATATTTTGGAATTATTTTAGGAATATCACAGCCACAGTATACAAATAAAGAGCTTGTAAAAATGAAAAATGCAAAGGTTATTTTTAACGGTGAGTCTGTTCCACTATATGAAGCAACACAAAAACAAAGAATATTAGAAAATAAAATAAGACATCAAAAAAGAACAATTCAAATATTGGAAAAATCAAATCAAGATATAACAAATTCTAAAGCAGGTCTAAAAAAAATGCAAAAACAATTAACTGAATTTTGTAAAGAAACAGGACTTGAAAAAGATTATTCAAGGACAAGAATAGCAAAGTAAATAAAATTAGTGCCAACCGAAAGCGACCGTTGGTTAAATGGTGTGATATACACCAGCTAATACAAATAAAGAAAAAGCCTAGTCGACGAGGCTTATTTTTTATGCCTTTTTTTAATTAGGCAATAAAGAAATTAAAGGGCTGGGCATACGGCGTTAAAAATAGCAAGTATTTTAAATTCATGGGGAAGAAAACCCCGTTAACAAATCGTAGGAGGAAAAATATATGAAAAGAAGTTTTTTAGAGAATTTATTAAAAGAAATTGAGGACGAAAGTACTAGAAAAAGCATAATCAATAGTATTTTAGATGAAAATGGTAATGATTTAAATGCAGAAAAGGCAAAAACTGAATCTGTCAAGAATGATTTAAAAGTAAAAGAAAGTTTAATAAATGAATTAAATGAAAAAATCAAAGCAAATGATGACTTTGATATAGACAAGATAAAACAAGAAGAGTTTAACAGAGGTAAGGAAGAAGGCTCAAAGGAATTTGATGAATTCAAAAAACAAACAGCTTTAAAAAACAGCATAAAAGATGCAAAAGATTTTGATTTGGTCTTCAGCAAATTAAATAAAGACCTAATCAAATATGAGAAACAAGAAGATGGAAATTACAAGGTTTCAGGAATAGATGACCAAATTGAAACATTAAAAAAAGATTATGATTATTTATTTAAAACAGCAGAAACAGGACAAGATCCATTTCAAGGAGCTCAGATTAATTTAGGTGGCTCTCACGATGGCGGAGCGCCAAATAATGGAGGTTTTAACTTCGATTTTATGGGGGTTAGACCACAAGAAAATAATAAATAAAGGAAAGAGGAGATAAATTATGCCAGTAGTAAATTATGCAGTACAATATTCAAAAGCTTTAGCACAAGCTTTTCCATATGTTTTATATTTTGGAGCATTATACAATACACCAAATAATGCAACTTATAAGGTTATAGATGCAAATACAATAAAAATACCAGTAATAACAACAAAAGGTAGAAAAGATGGAGATAGAGATAATATAACAGGTTTCTCAAGAAATGCAGATAATAAATGGGAAACAAAAGTGTTAGAAAATCATAGAGAATGGGATACACTTTTACATCCAAATGATGTAAATCAAAGTAATCAAGTTCTATCGATTCAAAACGCCACAAAAGTTATGAATGAAACTCAAAAATTCCCAGAAATGGATGCCTATTGTGTATCTAAAATTTATGCGGATTTAATAGCATTGGGAGTTACAGCAGATACAACAGTTTTAACAGTAGCAAATATTTTAAGTGTGTTTGACAAATACATGCAAGAAATGGATGAGGCTAGAATACCTCAAGTTGGTAGAATATTATATGTTACACCAGCAGTAAAAACATTACTAAAACAAGCAAAGGATATTGTTAGAAATATAGATATGAAAGATGGATCTACTATTTTGAATAGAAATATTACAAGATTGGATGAAGTTGAGATTGTATCAGTTCCATCAGTTTTAATGCAAACAGTATTTGATTTTAGTGATGGATGGGTAAAAGGTAAATCTGCAAAACAAATAAATATGTTATTAATACATCCTTTATGTGTATATACACCTGTAAACTATTCATTTGCTAGTTTAGAAGCACCATCTGCACACTCTAAAGGAAAATATTTATACTACGAAGAATCATTCGAGGACACATTTATTTTAAATGAAAGAAAAGATGGAATTAAATTTAATATAGCTGAATAGCAGAGAGGAGTTTATTATGTTTGCAGTAAAAGGTAATAAAGAAATTAAAATTTTAGAAATGCAAAAAGATGAATACAAAAAAAAGGGGTATACAATTCTTGATGATAGCTTAAAAGTAATTGAACGACCACAAAACTTACTTGAAAATGTAAGAGCTGAAAATGAGGAATTAAAAGAAGAAATAAAAAAAATAAAAGAAGATAATGACAAGATTGAAAGTATTGCTAAAGAAAATAGAAAGCTAAAAGATGAAATAAAAGTTTTAAAGGCAAATGCTGAAAAGCAAAAAGCAACAGCTGAAAATGAGAATGGCAAACAAGAAAATAAATAGTAGGTGATTATATGTTATATGTAGACTATACATACTATAAAAATAATTTTTTTGGAAAGTTAGAAGAAAATAAATTTGATGAATTAGTAATAAAAGCTAGTAGAGAAATTGATAAAAATGTTAATGCTGTTATTACAGAACAAGTAGTAAATCAATTAAAGATTGAGGCACAAGATAGATTGAAATATACTACTTGTGTTCTTATTGATTTAATAAATAGAAAACAAGAAAGTGATAACAGAAAAATAACAGGTTATTCTATAGATGGTGTAAATAAAACTTTTAAAGATATATCTGTAGATGAATATAATAATTTAACAAGAGATGTGTTTGGTTCCTTGCCACATGAACTTACTTGTTATCTGTAGGAGGAAAATATGTCCGAGTTTCCAACACAAAAGATTACAATATATCACAAAGAGCAAACAAAATATAAAAGATATGTAGTAACAGCAAGTATTAGACATACATATATTCTTAATCATAACAAAAATGGAAATACATCTATTGATAGTGTTTTAATAAGAATTTTTGATATAGATAATGTTGATGTTGAATATTTAATTGCAAAAGGAGATATTGTAGTAGATTGTGAGGTTAAAGATATTATTAACGGAAATACACCCCAAGCACAATTAGAAAAAATATATGGAAAAGAAAATGTTTTTAAAGTAAATTCTGCTGAATATTTTAAATTCGATGATGAAGATATAAAAGACCTTTTCCACATGAAAGTTGGTTGTGTTTAATGGGTTGGCAAGCAAAACTAAAAACAGCAAGGCAGATATACAATGAGCTAGGATTAGAAGAAAAGGGAAGTGTTCAAAAGTATATTGACAAGAGGGTTGTAGAAAATTTACAACCCTATGTTTCTTTTAAAAGTGGAGCACAAGAAAAATCTATAGTTTTAGGATCCGTATTAGGTAGTGGAAGAGTGATAATAAATGTTCCATATGCACAATTTCAAGCAGTTGGAAAGGTAATGATTGGTACAGAAAGTCATAGCCCATGGGCAAGATACGGCGAAAAAAAAGTGGTAACTGCTAAAAATTTAAAATATCACAGTGGTGGCAAAAGGGGAGCACATCCGTTTGAAAGAATGAAAGCAGACAAAAAAAATGCCATTCTCGATGAAGTAACAAAATACGCAAGGAGGTTATCAAAGTAATGGATAAAATAACAAGTGCAATTAATAAATGGCTATTGCAATATGAGCAGATTAAAGAAATTGCTGAAATAGTACATTCAGAAGAATTGCCAGACTGTGTTGATACATTGGCACTACAACGAACAGGAGTAGAAAATTTACCACTTAAATATATTTCTCAAAAAGGTTGGTATAGACAATACCAATATATTTTATTACTAAAAAAATACAGTGAAGATGATTCGCAGAGAACAGAAAACCTTGATTGGTTAGATGATTTAAGCGATTGGATAGATAAACAAAATATTTTAAGAAATTTTCCAAAAATAGAAACTAAAAAAGTAAAGAAAGTGAGCTGTGCAAATGCAATAACTTATGAAACAAGCGAAGATGGTAGTGTAAGTGCATATTATATACAGCTCTATTTTAATATAGAAGGAGGAATTTAGTTATGGCAGAAAATACAAAAGGTGCAAATCAAGCAGCATCAAATGCGGTAAGCGAGGCTGTTGCTGAATTAACAGATATAATGTCTTATGATGAAGCACGCTATTTAGGTGTTGGAAAGTTAGAAAGTACACAAATTGAATTGATGAATATAGGAATAACAAAATTAGATGAAAGTACAAATCCAACAGAAAAATCTGTACAATATATAGGACAAAAGTCAAAATCTAACAAAGTTACGGGTTATGATAACCAATTCAGCATAGAAAGTGATTTGATAAAAAATGAAAAAGTGGTTGAAGATATATACGATGTTCTATACTATAGAAAAACAGGTGTAGAAGCACAAAGATATTTATATTTAGTAGATTTATGGAAACCAGTAGAAGAAAAAACAGGAGTATACAAAGCAAGAAAATTAAAAGTTTCCATAGTACTATCTAGTAAAGCATCTACGCCAGGGGAAACAATAACATTTAGTGGAGATTTGAAAGGCATTGGCGATTTTGAATATGGAACATTTGACATATCAACAAAGACTTTTACAGCAAGTGCAAATAATTAAAAAGATTAATAAGGTAATTTAACATTTTATAATATTAATTGATTTTATATAAGAAAGAAGAGGAAATGTTTATGAATAATGAGAAAAAATATAGTTTAGGTTATGATAGTATTGATAAGGAATATGAAGTTGAGATTTTAGGATTAGTGTTTAATTTGAATATAGGAGAAATAGAGAAAGCTAGAGAAAACAAGGATAATTTAAGTATAGATGGACAAATTGAAAGAATTATAGGAGAAAAAAGTATAGAAAAAATAAATAATAAAATGAAAGCAGATGGGCATAATGAATTAACTGCAAATGGCAAAACTGTAATATTAGGATTTTTAATTGAAACATATATGAAGGTGTTAAGTAACAACATGACTAATCGTGTTACATCTGCAATAGGAAATATTCAGCAAGATATAGATAATAATATTAATAGAGCAGGAAGAAGAGGATTCAGTAATCAATATAACAATAGAAATATTTATAAG
>ERZ1026876.594-NODE-594-length-20961-cov-8.019229_pt1 | contig 20961 bp, 10 predicted proteins | sample MGYA00380168_ERZ1026876 | MGnify/ENA primary metagenome ERZ1026876 (study PRJEB33269, sample SAMEA4719804) | human gut metagenome | biome: human-associated habitat; feature: organic feature; material: feces | place: Cameroon | collected 2013-10 ... | reverse complement strand
TCCCTGTGCGAGCTGATCGTGGGCGGCAAGGACGGCCTCATGCCGGTGGAAAAGACCATCATCGACCGCTGTGTGCGCTCTGTTTACCGGGAATACCTGAGCGACCCACGCCCGGAGAAGATGCCTATTTTGGAGGACTTGTACAACGAGCTTCGCAGGCAGGATGAAAAGGAAGCGCAGTATATCGCCACGGCGCTGGAAATCTACGTCACCGGCTCCCTCAACGTGTTCAACCACCGCAGCAACGTGAATATCGAAAACCGCGTGGTCAGCTTCGATATCAAGGAGCTGGGCAAGCAGCTCAAAAAGATTGGGATGCTGGTGGTGCAGGACGCGGTGTGGAACCGCGTCACGATTAACCGGGAACAGCGCAAGTCCACCCGCTACTATATCGACGAAATGCACCTTCTTTTGAAGGAGGAGCAGACCGCCGCGTATACGGTGGAGATATGGAAGCGATTCCGCAAGTGGGGCGGCGTTCCCACGGGCATCACCCAGAATGTCAAAGACCTGCTCTCCAGCCGTGAGGTGGAGAACATCTTTGAAAACTCCGACTATGTGTATATGCTCAACCAGGCTTCCGGCGACCGGCAGATTCTGGCGAAGCAGCTCAACATCTCGCCCCATCAGCTCTCGTATGTGACCCAATCCGCCGAGGGCGAGGGGCTTTTGTTCTACGGCAGCGTGATCCTGCCCTTCGTAGACCGCTTCCCCAAGGATACGGAGCTGTACAAAATCATCACGACAAAATTGTCCGACCTCTCCGAACAAACCGGGGAGGAAGCGAAGGACGCAATTACAGTGTAAGGAAGGAGAAAAGACTATGGATAACCACCTTATGATTTTTGAAAGCGCAGATTTTGGTCGGGTGCGTTCCGTGCTGAAAGACGGAGCTCCTTGGTTTGTTGCGGTTGATGTGTGCAAAGCTCTCGGATTGAACCAGGTTACGCGCGCAATGTCCAGATTGGACTCGGATGAAGGTGGGTTACTTGAAGTACCCCACCCCCAGAACGCCGATAAGACGATTGAAATAAATGCTGTAAGTGAAGCCGGACTCTATCATTTGATCCTTTGTTCCAAAAAGCCGGAAGCGAGAGCCTTCAAGCGCTGGATCACCCATGAGGTCATTCCCTCCATCCGCAAGCACGGCGCGTATATGACGGACAGCCTGTTGGATGCGCTGGAGGCGCACCCCGAGGCTGTGCCGGAGTACCTGAACCGCCTGCGCAGCGAAAACGCCCGAAACCGGGAGCTGACCCGCCGTCTCCGGCTTGCCCTCCCCAAAGCGGAGTATTACGACGCCTTTGTTGACCCTGCGGACTGCACCAATATCCGCACCACCGCCAAGGAGCTGGGCGTTCCCGAAAAGCAGTTTACCCGGTATCTGGAGGAAAAGAAGTATCTGTTCCGGGACAAGAACCGCAAGCTCTTTCCCCGTGCGGTCAAAAAGAGCGCCGGTCTGTTTCTGGTGAGGGACTTCTACACCGAGCGCGGCAAGCTGGGACACTATACCCTCATCACCCCGGCGGGCAAGCGGCATTTTCTGGAGAGAACGGATGAAATTCTGTTTGAATAACGCTTTTAACCCATCAGCAGTCCCATCAGGAGGTGATGAATATGGCAAAACGCTCGCCAAGGCTGATTTTCACCGAGGAAGAACGCGCCCTGCCGGAGCTGGAACGAGCTGTCCGCAAGGCGGACAGGGCGGCGGTTAAGCTGGAAAAGGTCGAAGCGAAAATTCCCAGGAAAACCGTTAAGGTCAAAAAGCGCGTTGTGGACAGTGAGAGCGGCAAGGTCATGACGCGCCTTTTCTTTGAGGAGGCGGACAAAAAGCGTCCGCCCTCCAAGCTGGCGCACGCCGCAAGGAAAGCGCCGCTGGATACCGTCCGCAGCGCAGTCCACCGCAAGCTTCGGGAGGAGGGCGACGACAACCCCGGCACGGAGGCGGCGAACACCCTGACCGAGACGGCGGAGCGCACCTGGCGCATTGCGGAATCGGCGCACCGCTCCCATGCGGAAAAGCTCTACCGCAGGGCGGACAAGGCAGAAGCCGCCGCAGACAAAGCCAATCTCAAGGCGCTGAACAAACAGTACGAGCAGGAATACGGCAGGGCTTCCAATCCCTATTCCCGTTGGCAGCAGAAGCAGGCCATTAAAAAGGAATACGCCGCCGCAAAAGCGGGAAACGGCGCGAGGAATACCGTCAAAGCGTCCGAGACCACCGCAAAGGCGGCCAGGCGCGCCGCCGAGGGGAGCAAAAAGGCCGGCAGCTTTTTTGTCCGGCACAAGAAGGGCTTCCTCATCGCGGGCGGTATCGCCGCCGCGATACTGCTGCTCATGACCTGCATTTCCTCCTGCTCCACGCTGTTTCAGGGCGGGGTGTCCGGCATTGCGGCCTCCACCTATCCGCTGGAGGATGCGGATATGCTGGCGGCGGAAGCCGCCTACTGCGCCATGGAGGACGAGCTGCGGGAATACCTGAACAGCTACGAAAGCACCCACGATTACGACGAGTACCACTTCGACCTGGACGAGATTGAGCACGACCCCTATGTGCTCATTTCCATGATTACCGCCCTCAAGGGCGGAGAATGGACGATTGACGAAATAGGCGGGATTCTGGAGACGCTGTTTGAAAAGCAGTATATCTTAACGGAAACCGTCGCCACGGAAACCAGATACCGCACCGAAACGCATATCGGCTACTACACCAACGAAAACGGAAATCTGCAAAGCTACGAGTACGAGGCGGAGGTTCCCTACACCTACTATATCTGCCATGTGGAGCTGGAAAACTTCAACCTCTCCCATGTGCCGGTGCATATCATGTCCCACGATCAGCTCTCCATGTACGCCGTGTATATGAGCGTGCTGGGCAACCGCCCCGACCTGTTCCCCGGCTCCCCGTATGTGAACCGGTACTACCACACCCAGTATGAGAAGTACGAGATACCCCCGGAGGCGCTGGCGGATGAGCAGTTCGCCGCCATCATCAAGGAAGCGGAGAAGTATCTGGGCTACCCCTATATCTGGGGCGGCAGCACGCCGGACACCTCCTTCGACTGCTCCGGCTTCGTTTCGTATGTCTACAACAACTGCGGCCTGCACTGGAGCTTCGGCAGGCTGGGCGCGGAGGGGCTGCGGGGCATGTGCGCCTATGTCTCCCCGGAAAGCGCCCGTCCCGGAGACCTGATCTTTTTTGAAAAGACCTACGACACCGCAGGCGCGTCCCATGTGGGCATCTATGTGGGCAATAACAGGATGCTCCACTGCGGCGACCCCATTCACTACGCTTCCATCGACACGAGCTACTGGCGAAGCCATTTTCTCCAGTTTGGCAGATTACCTTAACAACAACCATATCAACGCAAAAAGGAGGATGTTATGAACCCGCGACTTGAAAAGCTGCGTCAGGAGCGCGAGAAGCTGGCGGAAAAGCTCACATCGCTGACCGCACGGCTCAAAGCCCTGGACGAGCAGATTCTGAAGCTGGAAAACACGGATATTGTGGGCATTGTCCGCGAGAACGGGCTGACCATCGAGCAGCTGGCGGCGCTGATGGCGATGCTGGAAAAGCGTCCCACGGCGGCGCTGCCCGACGAATACAGAAAAACGGAGGAATTTGTGGATGAAGAATAAATGGAGATTTTTTGCCGTGACACTGGCCGTCGTGCTCTGCATGACGGTCTTTTCCGTTACGGCCTATGCAGGCGGCGATATGGTCGATTCGACAATGGGCGACCCGACCATGGAAACCCCAACTGCAACTACACAGCCGGAGAATACGAATACCGGTGAGCAGACCCCAAACGGACAGACACTGACCGTGCTTGTGACCGAAAATGCGGATGGGAGCCATACCGTGACCATCGGGGATCGGAGCTGGACGCTTCCCGCCAAACGGGAGCAGTCCGGAAAGGTGGTCAACGTCCGCACCTATTTGAACCTGCGCACCGGCCCCGGCACGGATTACACCGTGATCGGGCGTCTGCTCAACGGCGCGGAGGTGAAGGTGCTGGAGGAAAGCAACGGCTGGTACAAGGTGGTCGTGCCGGAGCAGACGGGCTATGTATACGGCAAATACCTTGAGGTTCTCAACACCTCTGCGGGAGGTGATGAGAACGACACGGATACTGCGGGACTGCTGGAAATTCTGCTGAAATACTGTGCTGCTTTCGGAGGTTCTTCCTCAGCTCCCCTGACCCCGGAGGGCAACCTGACGCTCATGGACGATATCGGCTCCGCTTTCGGCGCAGGCAAGCAGTTCATCACCGTGACGACCAAGGGCGGCAATACCTTTTATCTCATCATCGACCGGGACGATAAGGGCAATGAGAACGTCCATTTCCTGAATCTTGTGGACGAGGCCGACCTGCTGGCGCTGACCAAGGACGGCGAGAGCATCGTCCCCGCCTGCTCCTGCACGGACAAATGCGCCGTGGGCAAGATCAACACGGGCTGCAAGGTGTGCAGAACCAATATGAGCGAGTGCGCGGGCAAGGAGCAAGCCGCAGAAATTACGCCCCAGCCCGCCGAGCCTGCGGAGACCGCGCCCGAAAAGAAGCCCGGCGGCACGGGTATCATCGCCGTTCTGCTGCTCCTGCTGCTGGGCGGCGGCGGTGCGCTGTACTGGTTCAAGCTCCGCAAGCCCAAGGCTGACACCCGTGGGGCGGACGATCTGGACGATTACGACTACGGCGAGGACGAGGAAGATGAGGATTACGAGTTTGAAGATGAAAACACTGCTGACAGTGAGGAGGACAAAAACCAATGATGAATACGACCTGTTACCGGCTTGTTGTGTGTGAAAAGCCCTCCGTGGCAAGGAGCATTGCCGCCGTCCTTGGCGCAGGCAGGCGCGAGGACGGTTTTCTTTCGGGCGGCGGCTATCTCGTTTCCTGGTGCTTCGGGCATCTTGCGGAGCTTTCGGATGCGGACGCTTACGACGAAAAGTACGGCAAATGGCGAAGGGAGGACTTGCCCATTCTGCCGGATAGCTGGCAGTACACCGTGGCGAGGGACAAGCAGAAGCAGATGAACACCCTGCGCGCCCTCATGCACAGAGAGGACGTTTGCGAGGTTGTCAACGCCTGCGACGCCGGGCGCGAGGGCGAGCTGATCTTCCGCACGGCGTATAATCTCAACAACTGCCGCAAGCGCGTAAAGCGGCTCTGGATCTCCTCCATGGAGGATGCGGCGATCCTTCAGGGCTTTGACAATCTCCGCGACGGCGCGGAGTACGACAACCTCTACGCCTCCGCCCTCTGCCGCAGCAAGGCGGACTGGCTGGTGGGCATCAACGCCACACGCCTGTTTTCCGTGATGTACCACCGCACCCTGAACGTGGGCCGCGTGGTGTCGCCCACGCTTGCGCTGCTGGTGCAGCGGGAAGCGGAGATCAACGCCTTTCAGCCGGAGACCTTCTATACCGTCCATCTGGACTTTGACGGCTTCTCCGCCGCAGGCGGGCGCATGAAGGAGCAGGCAGAGGCGGAGCGGCTTGCCGGGGACTGCAACGGCAAAGCCGCCGCTGTTACCTCCGTCGTGCAGACGGAAAAGACGGAGAAAGCCCCGGCGCTCTACGACCTGACCACCCTCCAGCGGGATGCGAACCGCTTGCTTGGGTACACGGCGCAGCAGACGCTGGATTATCTGCAAAGTCTCTACGAAAAGAAGCTCTGCACCTACCCCCGCACCGACAGCCGCTATCTCACCGACGATATGGAGGGCGGCGTAAACGCGCTGGCGCTGTGCTGCGCTGGCGTCTGCGGCACGGAGCCGCCCGCAGCCGTCTGTTCGGGGCAGGTGTGCAGCAGCAAAAATGTCAGCGACCACCACGCCGTCGTTCCCACGATGGCGGCGGGCGAAACGGATTTGGAAACCTTGCTCGCAGGCGAACGGGAGCTGCTGCGCCTTGTTTCCCGTCAGGTGCTTATGGCGGTCAGCGCACCCTTCGTCTATCTGGAAACCGAGGCAAGGCTGGACTGCGGCGGAAATGTCTTTGCCGCCAAGGGGAAAACAATCCTTCATATGGGTTGGAGGGCATACACGGAAAAGGGCAAGCAGGACAGCACCCTCCCGGAGCTTTCCGAGGGACAGTTGCTTCCCGTTTCCTCCTGCGAGGTCAAAGAGGGTAAGACGACCCCGCCAAAGCACTTCACCGAGGATACGCTTCTGTCGGCTATGGAGACAGCGGGCAAGGAGGATATGCCGGAAGCTGCGGAGCGGCGCGGGCTGGGAACCCCCGCGACCCGGGCGGCGGTCATTGAAAAGCTGGTGGCCACGGGCTTTGCGGAGCGCAGAAAGGCGAAAAAATCTGTACGCCTCGTTCCCACCGAAGCGGGCGTGTCCCTCATTACCGTGCTGCCCGAACAGCTCCAGTCCCCGCTGTTGACCGCCGAATGGGAGCACCGCCTCAAGGAGATCGAGTGCGGCGAGTTGGGCGCGGACGAGTTCCTTGCCGGCATCCGCGATATGGTCGCAGTGCTGGTTCGGGACGCTGCGCCTGTGGACGGCGCGGAGGTGCTGTTCCCCTCCGGCAGACCCGTTGTGGGCAAATGCCCCCGCTGCGGCGCAGAGGTCACGGAGAGCAAAAACGGCTATTTCTGCGAGAGACGGAGCTGCAAGTTCGGGCTGTGGCGGGACAACCGCTTCCTTGCCGCCAAGAAGATCAGCCTGACGAAGAAGATGGCTTCCTCGCTCCTGGCGCAGGGACGCGCCTATGCCAGCGGTATCTACTCCGAGAAAACCGGCAAGACCTACGACGCATTCATCGTGCTGGAGGACGACGGCGCGCGTTCCTCCTATAAGCTGGACTTCACCAAGTGACCCTCACAGGCTCCCGCACGGGCGTTTCATTCCCCTGCGGGAGCCGCTGTTTTTACCATGATCCAAAGGAGGTATGCACGAAATGGCTGAAAAACAGACCAACAAGGAACGGCTCAAGGACATCACCGACAGCATCGAGACGGGCATAAAGGAGCTGTTTGAGAGCGACAAATACAGGCAGTACCTTGCCACCATGAGCCGCTTTCACAAGTACAGCGTCAACAACACCATGCTCATCTATATGCAGCGCCCCGACGCCACCCATGTGGCGGGCTTCAACAAATGGCGCGATCAGTTCGGAAGGAGCGTCAAAAAGGGCGAAAAGGGCATTAAGATCATCGCCCCCACGCCCTTCAAGAAGAAAATCGAGCAGCAGAAGTTAGACCCCGACACCAAGCTCCCCCTGCGGGACGAGAACGGCGATATTATCACGGAGGAAAAGACGGTGCAGATCCCCATGTACAAGCCCGTGGTGGTGTTCGACGTGCAGCAGACCGCAGGCAAGCCCCTGCCGGAGCTGGCGGCGAACCTTACGGGGGACGTGCGGAATTACGAGGTGTTTATGGAAGCTCTGCGCCGCAGCGCGCCCGTCCCCATCTTCTTTGAGAAGCTGGCGGAGAATATGGACGGTTACTTCTCCGTGGACAAACAGCGCATTGTCCTCAGAGAAGGCATGAGCGAGGTACAGACGGTCTGCGCCGCCGCCCATGAGATCGCCCACTCCAGGCTCCACAATAAGGACGAAATCGGGGAAAAGTATCAGCAGATCGAGCTGTTCGGCAAGCCCGCGCTGTTCTCCAACGGGCGCATCGACCGGGATAAGCTGCCGGAGGGCTTGTATGCGTATGACCTGCGCGGCTCGGATTACGATCCGGGTATGCCGGTAACGCTTGAAAGCCATGTCACCGTCAATCACGCCGCCTCTGTCATCACAGCAGCGCCCATTGAGCTGCCGGAGCAGGGCTTTCTTTATTTAGGCGAGGACGGGCTGAACTTCACGGGCGGCGAGCAGACCGTGAAGGAGTTTTGGCACGCACAGTACCCGGAAAAGGCAAAGCTCTCCCGCGCCGCCGAGGAGATTCAGGCGGAGAGCATCTCCTTCGCCGTCTGCGCCTATTACGGCATTGAGACAGGCGAAAACAGCTTCGGGTATCTGGCGACCTGGGCAAAGGACAGAGATCTGACCGAGCTTCGCGCATCGCTGGAGACCATCAACCGAACCTCATCCTCCCTGATTACGGATATCGACCGCCATTACGCGGAAATCTGCAAGGAGCGCGGGCTGGACAGGGAGACGGAGAGCCTTACAGCCCAGCCTGTGCAGGAGATCGCCGTGCAGGAGCCGAAGCCGGTCGCAGCGCCGGACAACGGCTGCGTCCCCGACCCCGCGATTTCTGTTGAGAGCATGAACGCCTACGGCTACACCGATTCCAATATGCTGCCGCTGACAAAGGAGCGTGCGCTGGAGCTCATGGAACGGGACGTGAGCGTGTATATGCTTCACACGGACAACACCGAGGCCATGGCCTTCGATGCAGAGGAAGTCCGCAGCTTTGACGGCATCTTCGGCGTGGAACTCTCCGAATGGGAGACGGTCAAAGACCGCCTTACACCGCCGGACTATGAAAAGGCGTTCCTCGACAACACCGCCGACAGCTTTGCCATCTATCAGCTTCGGGATAACGACGGCACGGCGCAGCTCCGCTTTATGAACGCCGAGTATCTGGAGAAGAAGGGGCTTTCCATTGAAAAGGGAAATTACGCCGCCGTCTATGCGGGAAACCTCGACCGCAGGGGCGATACGCAGGATAAATTGAACGAGCTGTATGAGACCTTCAACCTCCGCCGCCCGGAGGATTTTCGCGGCCACAGCCTGTCCGTCAGCGACATCGTGGCGCTGAAGCAGAACGGCGTGGTATCCTGTCATTACGTGGATTCCCGGGGCTTCAAGGCGCTGCCCGACTTCCTCAAGCCGGAAAACTATCTCAAAAACGCGGAGATGGCCATGGAGGACGATTACGGCATGATCGACGGCGTTATCAACAACGGGCCGAAGCAGACCGTGGCAGAGCTGGAGGAACAGGCAAAGTCCGGCAAGCCCGTCTCCCTCATGGAGCTGGCGCAGACGGCGCGCCGGGAACAGGCGCAAGCGGCACGGCAGGAGAAGAAGCCCTCCGTGCTGGCAAAGCTCTGTCCTCCCGTCAACGAGCCGAAAAAGACAGCGCGTTCAAAGCGCGCGGAAAGAGAGCTGCTATGATGAATTTTACCAACGATGAAATGAACCTCATGTGCATCTACCAAAGCGACAGCCGCAGCGGGCTGATTGCCGCCCTCACCGAAATGCGCGGATACCTGGACGAGGACGAAGCCCAGCTGCGAGCGCTGACCGACAGCGCCCTGCAAAAGCTGGGCGAAATCAACGATGAGGACTTCGCAGCGCTGGAGCTTGTGCCGGACTTCGACACGGACGAATAAGGCGGATGCGGCGGGAGCGGCCTTCGGGTCGCTCCTGTTTCCCTCTGCGATTCTATTTCCCAAAATCGAAAAAATATTGATTTTGGGAAATAGAACGGGTATAATAAGAGCAGAGGTGATGAATATGAAACTGATAGACCGAGGTATGTATCTCCGGAAGCTAATTGGAGTGATCGGTACGCCGGACATCAAGGTAGTCACAGGCGTCCGACGCAGCGGAAAGTCAAAGCTGTTGGAAGCTTTCAAGGGGTATGTAGAAGCAAATATCGCGGACGCAAATATCGTGCATATCAATTATAACCTGACAAAGTACGAGAAGTTCAAGGACTACCATGTCCTGAACGAATATATTGAAAGCTCCTATGTCGATGGCAAGCAGAACTTTGTTCTGATTGACGAGGTGCAGATGTGTCCGGGTTTTGAGCTTACCATCAACAACCTCCATGCGCAGGAAAGATTCGACATCTATATTACAGGCTCAAACGCTTTCCTTCTGAGTTCAGACCTTGCCACTCTCTTTACGGGTCGGACTTTTGAAGTGAAGGTGTTCCCGTTTTCTTTCAGCGAGTTCTGCGAGTATTATTCCCTTACGGACAGGTATGCCGCTTTTTCCCGGTATCTGAGAGAGGGCGGCATGGCCGGATCGTACCTTTATCAAGACCCGGAAGCCAAGTACGACTATATCGCGGATGTATTCGATACATTGATCGTCAGGGACATACGGCAGAAATATAAAATCCGCAACCCGATCCTGATGAACCGCATTGTCGATTTTCTCATGGACAATATCTCAAATCTCACGTCTGCGAGAAATATTGCGGATGCCCTCACAGGCAACAAGGATAAAATCAACCACAAGACCGTCGGGAACTATATGCAGTATCTGTGCAACGCCTTTGCTTTCTATCGCGTTCGCAGGTATGACATTCAGGGGAAAAAGTATCTGGCATCCAGCGATAAGCTGTATCTGAGCGACCACACCTTCCGGTATGCGAAGCTGGGAACCAAGAATCTGGATTATGGGCGCGTACTGGAAAACATCGTTGCTATTGAACTGCTTCGGCGCGGATATGAGGTCTATGTCGGGGTCTTATACAAGAAGGAGATAGATTTTGTTGCCATCAAGCGCAACGAAAAGCTCTATATTCAGGTTTCAGACAACATCAGCGACGAGAAAACCTTTGAGCGCGAAGTAACCCCCCTTCTTCAAATCAAGGACGCTTATCCGAAGCTGGTACTCGCCAGGATCAGAGATGAAGCGTACCAGTATGAGGGCGTTCAGATCATCGATATTGCGGACTGGCTGGCAGAACAGCCGTCTATTTCCCAAAAATGAAAATAATCTGATTTCGGGAAATAGAACATCGACATACAGGCGAAAGCGTCCCGTTTCCTGCATAGGATTCGGGACATTTTCGGATATACCGCCCTTACATAGAGCGTCCGTTCCGGGCGCTCTAAATTTATGCCATGAAGGAGGAGCAATATGCCGAGCAAGCTACAAACGTATATGCAGATGGCGGACGAGGCTCAGCGGCAGATCACCGGCAGCTACCGGGGCTGGACGGGCTTTCTCACCACCGCCGCAAGGCTGTACAAATACCCCTACGCCGAGCAGGTCATGATCCACGCACAGCGTCCGGACGCCACCGCCTGCGCGGAGTACGACTTCTGGAATGAAAAGATGGGCCGGTATGTCCGCAGGGGCTCCAAGGGCATCGCCCTCATCGACAGCAGCGGCGAAAGGCCGAGGCTTCGGTATGTGTTCGACGTGTCGGACACGGGCGGCAGAGAATTTCCAAAGAGCCGCTATCTGTGGGAATACCGGGAGGAACACGCGAACGCGGTAAGCGCCATGCTGGAAAGCCGCTACGGTGTGGACGGAAAAGGAGGGCTCCCTGACCAGCTTGAGCGCATCGCGTCTCAGCTTGCTGAGGAATACTGGCGGGACTATAAGCGGGATATCCTCGCCATCGTTGACGATTCCTTTCTTTACGGATATGATGAATTTAACGTAGGAGCGGCCTTCCAAAGCGCCGCCGCCGTCAGCATCGCCTACTCGCTCATGTCCCGCTGCGGGCTTGAAGCGGACGACCGCTTCGAGCATGAGGACTTCCTGAGCATCTTCGATTTCAACACCCCGGAAGCAGCCGCCGAGCTGGGCACGGCGGTGAGCAGGATCAACGGAGAGGTGCTGCGGCAGATCGAAGTCACCATCAAGAATTACGAGCGCGAGAAACTCGCGGAAAGGAGCCATAGCCATGACAGAACTGACCTACACCAAGAACGGGGACTACCTGATTCCCGACCTGACGCTGAGCGAAACGCCGGAGGACGCGAGACCCCTGGGCAAGTACGGGAGACTGCGCAGAAGCTACCTTCAGGAGCACAGACCGGGGCTGTACAGCCGTCTGGTGCTGTCGGAGAAGCTGTTCCCGCACCTGCGGGAGATCGACGAGACGGCGAATCGGAGATTGGAGCAGATGATGCCGGAGCTGATGAAGTCGGCGGGCGTGACGGAGGAGCTGAAAGCCCGCGACCAGATGAAATGGGTGGGGCTGATGAACAGCCTGAAAGCGCAGGCGGAGGAGATCATCCTCAGCGAGCTGGTGTACAACTGACCAATGACGCGCCGGAAGCGGAACCGGCGCAGCCTCCGATACCGCAGGCATACCAACTGAGCCTGTTCCCCACGGAGGAAGAGCAAATCGCATATATCGCAGAAGCGGAGAGCTACACGCCCTCCGCTTTTTCCATGTCCATCCCGCAGGCGGATATTGACCACATTCTGCGCATGGAGGGCAACGCCGACTATGCCCGCATGAAGATCGCCACGGAGTTCTCCAAGGGCAAGAGCGTGGAAGAAATCGCGGCGTTTCTTCAAAGCAGCTTCCACGGCGGCAACGGCGTCGTCACCGAGAACGGCAGATATTCCGCCTGGTACGCCGAGGACGGCATCCACATCGCCAATGGGGACGCGGCAAGGTATCTGACCTCCGCAAAGGTCGTAAGCTGGCAGGAGGCGGCGGAGCGCATCGGGCAGCTTCTCACTCAGGGCGAATACGCCGCCAATGTGGAGCTTGCGGAAGCGCCGGGGCACGAGCGCACGGAGCTGGCGCAGTCTATCTGGTATCTACGACAGGATTTAAGTGAAAAGGCACGGGCGCAGGGCTATCTCTCCTGCCTGTCGGATATGCGGGGCGGCGGTTTCCCGGAGGAAACAGAGCGGCTTGCCGGGCGGCTGAGAGACCCTGCGTTCCGTGAAGTCCTCATGGACGATTTTGCACAGCTCCGATCCGACTGCCGGGAGGACAGGAGCCTGCTGCGCTTCCATCACCACAAGCCGGACAAAATCGAGCAGGGTTTGCGGGAGCTGTCCCTGCCCCGCAGGGAGTACCGCACCGAAATGGCGGAGATCCCCGCCGTGCAGCGGTTCATTACCGAGGACGAGATCGCCGCGACCCTGACCCGCGGCAGCAATATTGCGGGCGGCAAGGGACGCATCTACGCCTATTTCAAAGAGAAACACAGCCCCAAAGAGCAGGCGGACTTCCTGAGAAAGGAATACGGCATTGGAGGCAGCTCCCATGCGGTATCCGGCGCGTCCCACAGCGGTGAGGATCACAGCGGCAAGGGCGTCAGCCTGAAAAAACAGGACTGTCCGGAAATTCAACTGAACTGGGCGAACGTTGCCAAGCGTATCTCCGAGCTGATCCGCAAAGACCGTTTCCTGACCCCGGAGGAAAAGGCACAGTACGAGCAGCTTCAGCGGCAGACCGCAGCGCGAAGCGCAGCATGGAATGACTACAATGCCGTAAAGGAAGCCCACCCGGACAACATCGTGCTGTTTCAGGTGGGGGATTTCTTTGAGCTGTATGGCGAGGACGCAAAACAGGCGGCGGAGCTGCTGGATATGAACCTGACTACCCGCAATATCCCCGGCGCTGGGCGCGTGGAGATGTGCGGCGTACCGGCGCACAATTTAGAAATGTATGTGGAGAAATTGCGCGATAAGTATGATGTGACGATTGCCGAAGCGCCAGACTTTAGAGGTGAGCGCCACATTTACACGCTGCACTCTATCGACCATGAAGCAGAAGCCGCCATCAATGCTTATGAAGCGGAGTTCGGTGCAGATGGGACAAGGGTGTTCCGCGACCCTACCGCCGATGCGCCGCAGCCCACGGTGCAGGAGCTGTTCGGGCGATACCGCCTGAGCGTAGGAAACGCGCTTTCCAAGGATGAAGCATTTCTCAACGCCTGCCGCAACTCCGACCGTCAGAACGCTTATCTGGAGGGCGCGGCGGCAATCCGGCGCATCGTCGGAGCAACAGGCGACCTCCAACTCATGCGACTCTATTATGATAACACCGCATTCCACAACCGGCTCCATCAGGAGCTTTTGGACGAGCTGTATCCCACACTGGCGACTACGATAACGCCCTCGCCCTACAAGGTCACGCAGGCGGACATTGACGAAGCCTTGCAGCAGTGGAACGGCAGGATTGAAAGCAAGCACGCCGTTGTCCGCTATATGAAGGCTCACGCCCGCGACCGGGACACCGCCGCATGGCTGGCACGGGAGTACGGCTTGAAGGATACCTCTAAACCGCTGCAACTCTCCGTGGGCAATTCCGAGCCGGTTGTTTTGTCTTGGGCGAAGGTGCAGCGGCGTATCGCCCAACTCATTCAATCCGATAACTTCTACACCGAGCAGGAACAGGACAACTTTGACAATATTGACCCCATCGCCATCCGGGAAGCGCTTGCTGAACGCGGTATTGTAAATGGGCAGGTTGTGGATGCGGAAGCTAATCGCAACAGCCCCTTCGTCCGGCAGGTCATGGCGGATGTAGAGCGGATCGCGGCGCAGGAAAGAAATGCACAGCAGGAAGAACCTGCCTTCGACCCCGCAGACCGCTTCCATGTGGTGAGCCTTGACCGGGGCTTCCGCACCCTGTACGCCGTGTGGGACGACGAGACCCACGGCTACTATGTGGATGCGGACGGCGTGACAGAAGAATTTACAAGCGAATGGCAGGCGGAGGCATACCGGCTGGAGCTGCAAGGACAGGCGGAGCAGGCACTGTTAGAGCGTGCAAAGGGACTGATCTCCGACTTTTGCCGGAGCGAATACGGCTCAGAGGCGGATTTCAGCGACCCTACCAAGATTGGCGTCGCCTACACCACCGTCACCGACGATGAGATTCCCGTTCAGGTGAACATTGACCTTGTGAATTACCGGCTGGAGCGCTATCTGGACGACGAGCATCTGGAAACCCGCCAGTACGGCTCTTTGCAGGAGCTTATTTCCAACGAGCTGGAAAACCTCGATTTCAGCGACCTCATTCATGTTTCGGATGAGGACGTGGAGCAATACCGATGGCACGCGCCGGAGGAAGCAGTTGAGAAAGCTCCCGAAACGGCTCCTGCCCCGCAGAGAGAACCGTTCCCGTATTCCGTAGGGGATACGGTGTATCTGGAAAACGGTAAGCCCTATATCATCGAGAGCGTCGGCGTCTTTGATATTACCCTCAGCGACCCGACGCTTTTCTATCCCATCTCCCGTGCGGAGAGCAGGGAAAGCTTCGCGCGGCTCATGGAGCGGTATCCGCAGCCGGAAAAGACCGCCGCAGAGAATACGACTGTCCCCGAAAAAGAACCAAAACCCGCTTACACCGAGGAAACCGTGGCGGTGTATCCAGCCGACAAAAACAACCTCCCCTATGATGTGGAGATTCGCACTCTGCGTTTTGACGAGCCGGAGCATGACCCACCCTCTGCGGAACCCGCCGAGCCTGAACCTCCTGCTATGAGCGAGGAAGAAGCGCTGCTTCTGGAACAGGAAGGCCGAGCGGCACTTTCGGAAATGGGCGAATTTGTGCCTGATTTTGATGATGCCATCTCTCAGGCCGAGATCGACGAGCCTCCCACACACCGTCATGCGGTATCCATTTCCATTGACGGCGAGTGGCAGGGCTTTCCCAGTGCCACCGCTGCGGAGCAGGCCGCTTATGCGGACTTCAAGGCAGCAAGCCACCGCAACGCGCAGAATTTCCACATCACCGATGATGCCCTCGGCGTCGGCGGCGCAAAAGCAAAGTTTCGGGCAAATATGGCGGCTATCCATCTCCTGAAGGAGCTGGAGTTTGAGGGCTTGCAGGCCAGCCCGGAGCAGCAGGAAATTCTCTCCCGCTATGTGGGCTGGGGCGGGCTTGCGGACGCTTTTGATGAAAGCAAGGATAACTGGAAAGCCGAATTTGCAGAGCTGTACGCCACACTTTCCCCGGAGGAATACGCCGCCGCCCGCGCCTCTACCCTCAATGCCCACTACACCAGTCCCACCGTTATCCGCGCCATTTACGACGCGGTGGAGAATATGGGCTTCCAGACCGGCAACATTCTGGAGCCCAGCATGGGCGTGGGCAACTTCTTCGGTATGCTGCCGGAGAGCATGAAAAGCAGCAGGCTCTACGGCGTGGAGCTGGATTCCATCACGGGACGTATTGCCAAGCAGCTTTACCCCAAGGCAGATATTACCGTGGCGGGCTTTGAAACCACCGACCGGAAGGACTTCTTTGACCTCGCCGTGGGCAACGTACCCTTTGGACAGTATCAGGTCAGCGACCGGGCTTTTGACAAGCTCGGTTTTTCCATCCACAACTACTTTTTTGCAAAAGCGCTGGAGCAGGTGCGTCCGGGCGGCGTGGTGGCCTTCGTCACCTCCCGCTATACCATGGACGCCAAGGACAGCGCCGCAAGGAAGTATATTGCCCAGCGCGCGGACTTCCTCGGCGCGATCCGCCTGCCCAACAATGCGTTCCGCGCCAACGCCGGTACGGATGTCATTTCGGATATTATCTTTCTTCAAAAGCGGGACAGACCCATTGAAATCGAACCCGATTGGGTACACACGGGTATCTGGCGAAACCCGGGAGCGAACGCGGACGGCTTTGCCATCAATCAGTATTTCATCGACCACCCGGAGATGGTGCTGGGGCGGCAGACCTCGGAAAGCACGCAGTACGGCAGGCAGGACTTTACCGTTGCGCCCGCCGAGGGCGCAGACCTTGCGGAGCAGCTCAGCGGCGCAATTCGGAATATTCGGGGAACCTACGCGGAAGCGGAGCTGCCCGATCTGGGCGAGGATGAGACCATCGTGGAGACCATTCCGGCAGACCCGAATGTGCGGAACTTCTCCTACACCGTGGTGGACGGGGAGCTGTACTACCGTCAGAACAGCATCATGACCAAGCCCGACTTCAACGCCACCGCAAAGGAGCGTGCCAAAGGCATGGTGGAGCTGCGGGACTGCGTGCAGAAGCTCATATCTGAGCAGATGGACGGCTTTATTTCGGATGATACCATCCGGCAGACGCAGGCGGAGCTGAATACCCTCTACGACGGCTTCACCGCAAAGTATGGGCTTATTAACTCCCGCGCCAACGCCCTGGCCTTTGCCGAGGACAGCTCCTACTATCTGCTCTGCTCTCTGGAGGAGCTGGACGAGGACAAAAACCTCAAGCGCAAGGCGGATATGTTCACCAGGCGAACCATACGGGCGCACGAGGCCGTGACCAGCGTGGATACCGCTTCGGAGGCGCTGGCGCTGTCCATCTCCGAAAAAGCCTGCGTGGATATGGCGTATATGGCGCAGCTCACCGGCAAGAACGAGGACGCTCTCGCCTCCGATCTTCGTGGTGTTATCTTCCGCAATCCCGAAAATAAGCGCTGGGAGACCGCCGACGAGTACCTCTCCGGCAATGTAAGGGAAAAGCTGCGCATCGCACAGTCTGCTCAGAATCTGTTCGAGGGCGATTACGCCGGAAACGTGGAAGCACTGCAAGCGGCGCAGCCCAGGGATCTGGACGCAAGCGAAATCGAGGTGCGGCTGGGCGCAACGTGGATCGACCCCTCGTATATCCGGGAGTTCATGTGGGAGACCTTCGAGACGCCCTTCTACCAGCAGCGCATGATCGACGTGACCTATTCCGCCTTCACCGCCGAGTGGAACATCAGGAACAAGAACGCGGTCAGTTACAGCAATATTGCCGCATATATGACCTACGGCACGGAGCGCGCAAACGCCTATAAGATTCTTGAAGATACCCTGAACCTGCGCGACGTGCGCATCTACGATACCAAGCACGATGCGGACGGCAGGGAGCGGCGCGTGCTCAACAGCAAGGAAACCACCCTCGCCCAGCAGAAGCAGCAGGCCATCCGGGACGCTTTCCGGGACTGGATATGGCGCGACCCCGACAGGCGGCACACCTTGGTCGCAAGGTACAACGAGCTGTTCAATTCCACCAGACCCCGCGAATACGACGGCAGCCACATCACCTTTGCGGGCATGAACCCGGAGATACGGCTGCGGGAGCACCAGCTCAACGCGGTCGCCCATGTGCTCTACGGCGGCAACACCCTTCTTGCCCACGAGGTGGGCGCGGGCAAGACCTTCGAGATGGTAGCCGCTGCCATGGAATCCAAGCGGCTGGGGCTGTGCCACAAGTCCCTGTTTGTCGTTCCCAACCACCTGACGGAGCAGTGGTCTGGCGAGTTCCTGCGGCTGTACCCCTCCGCCAACATCCTCGTGGCTACGAAAAAGGACTTTGAGCCGAAGAACCGCAAGAAGTTCTGCGCCCGCATCGCCACCGGCGAATACGACGCCGTTATCATCGGCCACAGCCAGTTTGAGAAGATACCCGTATCCATGGAGCGGCAGCAGCGGCTTTTGGCGGAACAGATCTTTGAGGTGGAGGAAGGTCTGCGGGAGCTGAAAAGCCAGCGGGCGGAGCGGTTCACCATTAAGTCTCTGGAGCGTACCAAGCGCGGCCTTGAAGCCAAGCTCAAAAAACTCCAGGACAGCTCCCGAAAGGACGACGTTGTGACCTTTGAGCAGCTGGGCGTAGACCGGCTGTATGTGGACGAGGCGCACAACTACAAGAATCTTTTTCTCTACACCAAGATGCGAAACGTGGCGGGGCTTTCCGCCACCGACGCCCAGAAATCCTCGGATATGCTGCTCAAGTGCCGGTATATCGACGAGATCACCAACAGCCGGGGCGTGGTATTCGCCACAGGCACGCCCGTCTCAAACTCTATGACCGAATTGTATGTGCGCCCGTAAGGGTATATATCAAAAACCGCCTTTAGCAAGCGGCAGGTAAAAATATCAGGAAAGGAAGGTGAAAATAGCAACCTGTCATCCCGCGACTTATCCGGACGGGGAAACCCAATGGGGAGTGCAGCATGTCGCTGACCGCATAAAGCGGCTGGTATGCAGCGGTGAATAAAGTTTCTAAATGACCGCTGTGTATGGGGATGAAAATTTGTGTATGAGGTTGAAAGCGAAACTGCCTAAACGATAGCCAGAGCTTGGACCCATCGTGTGTCTCCGTGCGAAAGGAACTGAAACGCACGGCATTCCGGCGGTTGTCATGTGTATAGGGACAACCGTGGGATATTCGGAATGAAGCGCCTCCGGATAGAGGGAAATGGCGAACATCGCAACCGACAACACAAAACGCTAATGTTTGATATATGCTACCGGGGATTACCTAAACCCACAGCCAGTGGGCAAGGTAACACAGCTTCCATAGTAGTCCGCTAACCCTGAACCGACAGGGAAAGCCGTAAAAACGGATGCAGGTAATTCTGCTACATGGCGAAGGGAAGCAGTTTGTTTCTTCAATACTAAATGAAAGGATGGTGCGTGAGGCACTATGAGAAATCCAACTGATGTGTTGAATAGTTTAAGCGATAAATCGAAGAATCCCGAGTACAGGTTTCAGCGTCTTTACCGAAATCTGTATAATCCCGACTTCTATCTGCTCGCCTACAAGAATATCTACGCAAACGGCGGCAGTATGACACCGGGAGTAAACGGCATCACCATCGACGGTATGAGCAGTCAGAGAATTGCAAAGCTGATAGAATCCCTGAAAGACCGCTCCTACCAGCCTAATCCTGCCCGCCGCACTTATATCGCCAAGAAAAACAACCCGGCGAAAAAGCGACCGCTTGGCATTCCATCCGGGGATGACAAGTTAGTGCAGGAAGTTATCCGAATGCTGCTGGAAAGCATCTACGAACCCAACTTTTCAGACGCTTCTCATGGATTCAGACCCCAAAAGAGCTGCCATACTGCGCTCACGAAGATTCAAAAGACCTTCACAGGCGCAAAATGGTTTGTCGAGGGAGACATTAAAGCGTGCTTTGACAGCTTTGACCACCATGTACTGATCGACATCCTGCGTAAAAGAATTGACGATGAGGCGTTCATCAGCCTCATGTGGAAATTCCTGAAAGCCGGATATATGGAGCAATGGCAATACCACATGACCTATTCCGGTACGCCGCAGGGGTCGGGAATGAGCCCAATTCTTGCAAATATCTACCTCAATGAGCTCGACAGATATATGGGGGAATACAAAGCAAGGTTCTACAAGCCGACACGCACGGCAAACCCCGCTCATCGTAATATGGCATCGAAGATATTCTACTACAAAGCCAAGAACGACAAGGTTTGGGATGACTTAAGCGTGGAGGAAAAGAAAGAGTGCGCCAGAACGCTCCGGCAGATGCGCTCCGAACAGCGAAAGCTTCCTACACATCCGGTGCAGGAGACAAGCTACAAGGCTATCCAGTATGTACGCTACGCAGACGATTTTATCGTGGGCGTAATTGGTAGTCATGAGGACGCAAAAAAGCTCAAACAAGACCTCACTGCGTTTCTGAAAGAGAAGCTTGGGCTTACCCTGTCCGCAGAAAAGACGAAGATTACAAATACTGCGGAAAACGCAAGATTTCTTGGCTACGATATATCCGTATCGCGCAGTCAGGACATCAAGCGTCTGAAAAACGGGAAACGCCAGCGGGTATACAGCGGTGTTGTTCAGCTCCGTATGCCGCTTGAAAAATGGACGGCTAAGCTGCTGGAATACGGCGCAATTCGCATTAAAAAGGATGAATCGGGTAAAGAGCGATGGAAAACCATGCCAAGAGGAAAACTCATTAACAGGACGGATATTGAGATACTCAGTCGCTACAATTCGGAGATACGAGGATTGTACAATTACTACGCAATAGCGGGCAATGTGTCAACCTTGAATCATTTCTCCAGCCGTATGAAATACAGTATGCTCAAGACCTTTGGTTCCAAATACCGCTGCAAGGTAAGGAAGATTAAGGAACGGTACGTCAAGAATGGCGAATTCACGGTTGCCTACAAGACCAAATCCGGCATGAAAGAATCTGTCTATTACCACGATGGCTTTAGAAAGAAAACGGAACCTGCATTGGGTCAAGTGGATATGCTGGACATCTACAAAAAGTATGACAAGCCCAACAGTCTGGCTATACGCCTCCACACTAACAAGTGTGAATTATGCGGGACGGACTGCGACGGACTTGAAATGCATCAGGTACGGCGGCTGAAAGATCTTAATGGGGAACAAGAATGGGAGCGTATCATGCTTCAGCGTCGGCGTAAAACGCTGGCGGTCTGCCCGTCCTGCCATATTGAGATTCACAATTCGATGAAGTCGTAAAACGATAACAAACGGAGAGCCGTGTGCATCGAGAGGTGCCCGCACGGTTCGGGAGGGAGTCGGTACTGCCGGCTTACCTCATACCATGATGCGCTATCTCCAGCAC
>ERZ1026876.591-NODE-591-length-21063-cov-12.054884_pt1 | contig 21063 bp, 15 predicted proteins | sample MGYA00380168_ERZ1026876 | MGnify/ENA primary metagenome ERZ1026876 (study PRJEB33269, sample SAMEA4719804) | human gut metagenome | biome: human-associated habitat; feature: organic feature; material: feces | place: Cameroon | collected 2013-10 ... | reverse complement strand
GGTTTGGTGGTTCTGAAGTGGGAGATGCACTTTGCGATGTCATCTTCGGCGACAAGGTCCCATCAGGTAAGCTCACCACTTCGATGCCTAAGACAACAGGTCAGGAGCCTCTCTATTACAATCATCAGAACACGGGAAGACCTGTACCTGATGACAATCAGAAATTTGCTAAGTTTGCCAGCAATTGTCTGGATGTAAACAATGGTCCTCTCTATCCATTCGGCTATGGATTGAGCTACACCACTTTCGAGTATGGCGATTTGAAGCTAAGCAGCCATGAAGTCAATATGGATGACTGGAAGATTACCGCCACCATCAACGTAAAGAATACGGGCAGCCGAGATGCCGACGAGGTAGTTCAGCTCTATATCCGTGATATGGTTGCCAGCATTTCTCGCCCAGTCAAGGAACTGAAAGGTTTCCAGCGCATCCATCTGGCAGCAGGAGAAAGCAGGGAAATCAGCTTCGACATCACTCCTGAAATGCTCAAATTCTATAATGCAGAATTAAAGCATGTGATAGAGCCAGGCGACTTCCAGATTATGGTGGGAGGAAACAGTAAAGAGGTAAAGACCCAGAATCTTACAGTTAAGAATTAGTGCCAAAAGCAAATTCTCCAAACCGTATTTAAAACCACTATTTCGGAAACAGAACAGATGGTAATTACTCAGCACCCATATTGTCATAAGTTGTTACGTTAATACAGTGAGTCAACGTGTATTATTAATAAAGTTTAAAGTGGTCAACTATATTTTTTATAGTTTCTATCAGAATAATGCAATAGGCTTCAACTGCTTACGAAGCCTATTGCATTGCTTTACGAAATAGGCTTCATTGACTATCGAAGCCGCTTTCATATTTCAAGGCTTTTCTATTCAAAGTTTTCAATAGGGGTGCTGAGTAGTTACAACAGATGCACCAATAAATAAAAAAGTTTAAATCAAGCAGCAAACAATCTGATATCCAATTATTCTTAGTACCTTTGCATTCGAAGCCAACGTTTCCGAAACAGCAGTTTCAAAAGACGCCAGAAAATCAATACTAAAAATAATAAATGATGAATTTCAACAAGACATTTTTAACAATCGGTTTGGCCGCAACACTCTTGCAGATGCCAACCTCATCGTTTGCCCAGAATGCAGGTGGCAACCGTCAGAACCCTCTCCTGGTAAAGAGCAGCCTTCCTTTCGGCGCTCCAGATTTCAGCAAGATTCAGGAGAGCGACTACCTTCCTGCCATTGAAGCGGCCATCAAGGAACAACGTGCTAATATCCAGAAGATCGTAAACAACAAGAAGAAACCAACCTTCCAGAACACCATTCTCGCCTTCGAAGAGAGTGGCGTGCTGCTCGACAGAGTGACAAGCATCTTCTACGGACTCACCAGTGCCCACAGAACTCCTGCTATCGCAGAAACAGAGAAGAAGGCAACTCCGATGCTCACAGAACTGGACAATGAAATCTCTTTCAATCAGAAACTTTTCGAACGCATCAAGTACGTTTACGACAACGAATATAAGAAACTCAAGGGAGAAGATCAGAGACTCACCGAGGTCACCTACAAGAGTTTCGTACGTTCCGGCGCCCTGCTTACTCCAGAGAAGATGGAGCGCATGAAGCAGATCAACTCCCGCATCTCAGACTTGCAGCAGAAATGGGACAATCTCCTTCCTGCAGCCACCAACAATGCCGTGGTTTGGGTAAACAGTAAGGAAGAACTCGCCGGACTGAGTGAGGCAGATATCGCACAATGCAAGAAAGATGCCGAAAGCCGTGGCAACAAGGCACCTTACTGCATCGTCATCATCAATACCACGCAGCAGCCTATCCTCACCAACCTGCAGAACCGTGAACTCCGTCGCAAGGTTTATATGGCAAGCATCCATCGTGCAGACGGAACCAATCCAGATTTCAACACCTTCCCTATCGTAACAGAAATTGCGAAGCTCCGTGCAGAGAAGGGTAAGCTGATGGGATATGACAACTATGCCGACTACTCTTTGGAAAAGACCATGGCGAAAAACGCCAAGAATGTGGATGATTTCCTGAAACAGCTCATCAAGGAGTATGCACCGAAGGCAGATGCTGAGACCAAGGCGATAGAGGAATATGCGCAGAAGACAGAGGGTAAGGGCTTCAAGTTGGAGCCATACGACCGCTTCTTCTATTCAGCAAAAATGAAAAAGGAAATGCTCAACATCAGCGATGACGAGGTAAAGCCATATTTCAATATCGACAGCGTGCAGGTAAATGGCGTTTTCTATGCAGCTCACCGTGTATATGGACTGAACTTCAAGCAGCGCAAGGATATTCCAACCTACCACCCAGACATGAAGGTATTCGAGGTAAGCGACAAGAACGGCAAGCCAATCGCTCTCTTCTATAGCGATTATTATCGCCGTCCAACCAAGCGTGGCGGAGCATGGATGAGTGCCTTTGCCAAGCAGAGCAAGCAGCGTGGCCAGTTGCCTATTATATATAATGTATGCAACAATGCCAAAGCACCAGAAGGTCAGCCATCACTGATTACCTGGGATGAGGTCACCACCCTATTCCATGAGTTCGGTCATGCCCTTCACGGCATGCTCTCAGACTGCCGATACAATACACTTTCCGGAACAGCAGTAGCACGCGATTTCGTAGAAATGCCATCACAGTTTAACGAGTCATTCGCATCCATCCCAGAGGTATTCGACCACTATGCCCGTCATACCGAGACAGGCAAGCCGATGCCAAGTGATTTGAAGGACCGCATGCTGAAGAGTATCAACTTCCAGACAGCTTATTCTTTAGGCGAGAACCTGGCAGCCACCTGTCTCGACATGGCATGGCACAAGATCAGTGAGGATGAAGTTCCTTCACCATACATGGCAGGAGCTTTTGAGAAGGAAGAACTCCATAAGATAGGTTTGCTCAACACCCAGATACCACCACGTTACAGCACCTCCTATTTCAATCACGTATGGGATGGCGGTTATGCAGCTGGCTACTACAGTTATCTCTGGACAGAAGTGTTGGCAGTAAACATCGCCGATTACTTTGCAAAGCATGGCGCTTTGGATCCAGCCGTAGGTCAGGCCTTCCGCGACAAAATTCTGAGTCGAGGCAACACCAAGGATCAGATGGAAATGTTTACAGACTTCACAGGAATGAAGCAGCCAGACGCCTCCGGCTTTTTGAAAGCAAGAGGCCTATAACCCCTAACCTACCCCACATAAAAGGGTGCGGCATAAATGATATGAACCCCGAAAGTTAGACAAAAAACTTTCGGGGTTTTATTATGAGTATGTCTTCTGAGTAGCACAATAGTGCTAACTTTCATTATTGCTTAGCGTACAGTTACTTTTTAAAGTGGGCTCAGATACTTATAAACTGAAAACAGAAAAAAACGAAATCAGAAGTTTTCGGACGGGCAGGGGAAAAGTATTATCAAAAAAATGTTGTCATCTCGGAGTGAGCCGAAGTGACAACACTTTTAGAGTGAAAAATTTTGGTTTATCTTTAATTTCTAACATCTTGTGCCGCATAGATAGTGAAACAATTAATGCCCTGACTGGCACTCTTTGGACAAATTATAATCTTTCCTTGGTCCAAGATGGCAGATAAATTGTTAGTCAGATTGATGCTATTGACAAAGTCTTCAAGAGAGACTTTACGGGAAATCTCCAAAGTTATGGTTTCCTTGATAAGAGAATTATCAGAAATCTCGACTCCTACATTATACCAACGCCCCATTTCTTGAATTGCTTCCATTAATGGTGTATGATAGAAAGAAAACATGTCATCCTTCCATTTCAAAGAAAGAAATGCCTGATCGCCAACATTCAAAACACTCATTGTATGAGTATCAGAAGTGAGGTGTAGCTGTTGTTTTGGGGTTAATATCACAGATTGAGCGGATGTAGCTCCAATCTTATTCACTTTCACAGAACCGCTTAGCAGCGTAACCTGAGGATTTCCATCAGCATATGCCTTTACAACAAACTCAGTTCCAAGAACTGTTGTAATTATTGAAGGGGTAACCACGACAAATGGATGTTTGGCATCTTTAGCCACTTTAAAGAAAGCTTCTCCCTCCAGTTGTACGATACGCTCCGGTTTGCCTGCGAAATTAGCTGGAAAAGTAAATTTACTGTCGGCATTCAGCGCAACCTGTGTACCATCACTGAGAGTTATTTCAAATGTTTTTCCTCTTGGAGTGATGATTTTTCTAAAAGCAACGTCCAATATATCAGTAGCCAAGAAAACCTTATGATGAAGCGTATCTACTTTCTCCGTTTTCTTTGTTGTTCTTTTTGTTGGATTAATACTTTTTTCATCCATGATTAGAATTTTCTGTGGTCCTTTGGTTGATTCGAAAGCAACCAGTTTTTCCTTTTCTTTTGCCTTACGCATCTCTATGTACTTTCTGGTATTGTAGTTTTCAACAACCAGTTTTCCTCCTTCTGACCACCAGATTCCGATACCTCCCATTACCATAACGAGGATAATGGCAATAGCAGCCGCATATCGCAAAAACATGACATGCCTTTTAGTCTTGAGACTTTGTTTTTTCATGATATGTTCATGCTCAAACTGATCCCAAGCTTTCTTCACGTCAGGAGCTTTATGTTCTTGTTTGGTCCTGATGTAACAATATTCCTGTATTAATAGTTTATCTTCATTGTCCATAGTTATATTTTATACCTACGATTTCATTTATTTTTTCTCTACATTAAAGGCTGATCTTAATATATTCAAAGCCTTTGTTATATGTTTTCTAACGCCTTCTCTAGAAATGCTCATCATTTCAGCTACCTCAACATATTTCCTACCTTCCAAGTAGCACTGATCTACTACAAATTTAGTTTTATCTGGCATGTCATTTATTATCTTCTCTATCTTCTTAAGACGTTCATCCTCCTTTTCGTCTTCACAAAAGAATGGGATTGCTTCTGAAAGATATATTTCACTATACTTATCCTTTACCTTACTATGCCTGATAAAGTCTATACAGCGCCTTTGCACACCCCGATATAAGTATCCATACTTATAGAGAGTAATATCTCCATCATATTGTTCCCACAGACTTGCAAAGAAATCACTGACTATATCATGGGCATCTTCCTCATCCTTCACGAAAGTGAGTGCCACATAGTACAGTTTGGAATAGTTTTGCTCAAACAATTCCTTAAATTGATTCCTTTTATTTATTTCGTCTGTTGCCATTATGCTTCTCTATACGATAGCTTATATCTTTTTTTAACAAAGGTATACATAATTCCTTACATAAACGAACAAAACTAAAAAATTAATATTTTTTTAACTTAAAGGGTGCCACAAGTACAAGAGAGAGAGAAAAAAACTTGTGACACCCAGCAGTATGAATTATTACAAATCCACTTTATTTTTTCAAATCTTCAATCATTTTTACGTAGTACTGACTGAAATCCATCATAGATATGGCAGGAATTACGCCAGGCTCGAGTTTCTTTTGTCTTTCCATTTCCTTGGCTTTTTCCTTGGCAATATTCTTCATACGTGCATTTATCCAACCGATTGCAGTTTCCCTTACTTTCGGATCTTTACAATGCTGCTGGATACGTAAAGCCCAATTATAAATGCTCATATCATACTCACCATATTTCTTGATGCTCTTGGTACATAGTGCTGCATAAGTTTTCCAGTCAGATTTACTTTCAGCCACATACATATCGTAGTTGAGGATAACCTCATCTGAGTTCTTTACTTTCCATTTCTTCATTTCTTTCTTGTAGGCTTCCATAGCAGCATCATCTACTTTTACGCTACCATTAGACTCCTTGGTGACAAAAGAGCGTGGATAGGACATCCAAACACTTTCTATTGCTCTGTCAAGATGTTCGTCACCATATTTTTGTGTAAACATTGCCTTATGTGACAATACATACTGGAATGCAGGGGAAAGAGGAGTGGTATTATATTTTAGGAAGGCATCAAACAAGCCCTTATTTGTTAGCATATCCTGATCTCTGCCCTCCAGAAGTACACCTGCCACTTCATTAGCTTTTTTCGAATCATAGGCACCATCCAATGCTCCGAGATATGACAAGAGGAAAGTTGTATCTCGTTCACCGCCTTCATAGCGCTTCGCAAGTGAAGACAAACTTAATGTTCCGATTCCATCATCTACTGATTTAAGGAATTTATCAGCATCTGAGTCACCGCCCACAATTCTATTTATTTCTTTTCCATCTCCATCCAGAAAGAGAAAGGTAGGATAAGCTCTCACAGAAAATTTATTTTTAAGCTCTGGACCTTCTCCCTTTTCCATATCAATCTTGAAAGATACGAAATGCTCGTTGAAATAGTCACCCACTTTCTTCTGTGAGAACACCTTTGTAGCCATCATCCTGCATGGCCCACACCAGCTGGTATAGCAATCAATAAATAGCATCTTGCCTTCTTCTTTGGCTTTTTGCAAGACCTCTGCAAATGTTTTTCCTTCTACAAATGCCACTCCTTCTGATTTAACAATCTCTGTAGCTGTGGCAGGCTGCTCGCCCTGTGCCTGCACTGCGGAAAAGGCACATAAAGCAGCCATCATTAAAAAGAATCTAATTTTCATCATAAATTTCTTTCAAATTAACTATATTCTAAAACTAATATTCAATAAACTGCTGATTATTCCTGATAACCAGTATTTTGCTTCAACTTACCATATGAAATACGAATCTCATAGTTTGGTATTGGCAAATTCCACTTATTTTTCTCAATGGCACCCAATGTGTGATCACCCAAGATATTATCTGTTCGCATGAGATCCCAGCGGTAATGTCCCTCGTAAGCCAATTCACGGTTGCGCTCTTTCAGCACCGTTTTTAGGAATGCTTCTTTCGAACCGAAATCTGAGATTTGGTACAGAGAAGGTTTTGAACCGCTTGGATAAGCGCGCTGATGTACATCATTGAGCTGTTTGACCGCTTCTGCAGATACTGCACCAGATGTCCTGACGAGCGTTTCTGCATAAGTAAGTTTCATTTCTGCCATACGGATGAAGAGAACATCATCATAACCGCTATATTTCATTGTTGTCAAGTCGTTCGGATAATCCGTCTTGGATCCTTGCCAAATGAGATAAGTTCTTCTGACGTCATTTTCATCATAGAGATCTTTCATTGAAGCAGGAACATAATAGCTCGTCTTGCGATAATAACTCAATCCGTTAGGATAATTATCTGTGTAGATACGGCTTGGCTCAAAGAAAATGAGTTCATTGCTGCGGGTAGTAGGATTAGGATACGTATTTCCTTGAGGCGACTCATTCGTTGGGAAGAGTGCCGTACTGTACTCGCTGCTTGACGAAGAGAAGGAATAACCGTTCTTTGCTATTACTTCCTTGGCATAGTCGCGCGCCTTCTCCAGGTCTGCCTGATTATTGGTATATGTACCTTTATATAAATAGATTCGGCTCAGGAGCGCCTTGGCTACTGTTTGATTGGCACGTATTCTTTCAGTTACAGACGGAACGTCATCTGGCAAATCAGGAAGTGCATCTGTCTCCAAATCTTTCAGAATGAAATTCCAGCAATCGGCATTTGTAGAGCGGGAGGCAATGTCATCTGGATTATAACCATTATAAGCATCGCTTCTCAGGATAATACCCTCACCTTGGTCATTACCCAACAAGGCCTGATCGCCATACATGCAAAGCAACTGGAAATTAACGTAAGCACGGATGAACTTAGCTTCTGCGATATACTGACGCTCCATGGTTTCGTTAAACTGACCAAATTCATTGATTTTATTGATGATATTATTGGCATAATCAATGGCATTGTATCCCCAAGACCACATACGAGCCAAGAGTCCATCATGCTCAGACGAAGTAAAAGAGCTTGTCTTTACAGCCAAATAGCCAGTGGCAGAGGATCGTATGGCCATGTTGTCTGTAGCCATATCACCCATCAACAGGGTATAGCCTGCATTAGCATAGTTATTCTGGTCTTGAGGCGCACCAGCCAGGAAAACATTCAAGCGCACGTATGCTCCTAACAAAGCAGCCTCTGCCGTTTTCTGAGTCTTATACACCTTTTCATCCACGAGTGTATTCTCTGGAGCATAGTCCAGATTACATGCGCAGAAAGAGAAGAGGGATGCTGCCAAAACACCGATTTGAAATATTTTTGTTTTCATATTCATTGCTTGTTAAATGTGATTAGAAACTTGCTCTCACGCCAAACTGCATACTGCGAGACTGAGGCATGGTCATATTGTCATAACCGGCAGCCAGAGCAGAAGAACCGAATGCACTTACTTCAGGATCCACACCGGAATACTTTGTAAGGGTGAACACATTGGTCATGGTTGCAAATACTTTCAACTGGTTGAAGAACTTGGTGCGTGCCAACAATGTCTGTGGGAAATTGTAGGTAAACGTAATTGTTTTCAGACGCAAGTAGGAGTTATTCTCCAGAAAACGAGTAGTGGTAATGGCCGTAGTATAGTCATAATTACCAATCACAGACTTGTTGTTCAACTTAGGAATATCAGTTTGCTGACCCTCTATCTGCCACATGTTCATGATATCCTGAGACAAGTTGTATGCATCCTCGCTTGTATAATTGAGCAGAGTGGCACGAGTAGAGTTAATCATCTTGCTACCCACAGAGAAATTGAACATGAAATCGAGTTCAAAGTCTTTATACATCAATGTATTAGTGATGGAACCATAGAAGTCTGGCAATGCAGTACCACATACAAACTTATTAGCCTGAGAATTGTTGTAATCTGCAGCAGGAGGAGTAGTAGAGATGGTACCATCCTTGTATTCCCACAACGGGTTACCTGTAGCAGGATCCACTCCGGCCCACTTATGCAAATACCACTGAGCAACAGGCTTACCCTCTTCATAATACTTATATGAACTGTTTGCCTGATCAAGCTGGTTTCCCTCAAAGCTCAATTTCAGAATCTTATTGGTAGCTCGAGAGAGGTTGAGAATCGTCTGCCACTGGAAGTCCTTTGTCAGGATATTAGTGGAGATGAGCTGAAAATCCAGACCTTGGTTGCTCATGTCGGCAATATTTTGATTCTCCTTGCTATAACCTGTATAGAGAGGGAGGTCTGAAGAGAAGAGCATATCTGTAGTCTTCTTGTAATAGTAATCAAGAGTCATTTTCACTCTATGGTCGAACATTTCCAAGTCAAGACCAGCATCAAAGGTATAGGTCTTTTCCCAGCGAAGGTTCTCATTTCCCGGTTGTGACATCTGAAGATAATTCTTTCCTCCATAGGTAGTGAGTTGGTTCAGTGCATAGACTGCCTGTGCACCATAATAACTGTTGTTACCATCCTTGCTTGACAAACCGAATGAGCTTCTGAGTTTCAGCTCATTGATGAAAGGCAGAGCCTCCTTGATGAATTTTTCTTTTGACATACGCCAGCCTAATGATACAGAAGGGGTGCTCAGGTAGCGGTGATTACGATTGAAGCGTGAAGAACCATCAATGCGATAAGTAAGTCCCAACATGTAGGTGTGCTTATATTGATAGTTGACACGTGCAAAAGCTGAGAATAGGGCAGACTGCTGCATATAGGCTGCAGTGACACGTTTGGTTTGTGCAGCTCCTACTCCACTCAAATCAGGACTGAAAAAGTTATCGCCTGCCACAGATGTGATGCGCTCCTTGGTATATTCGTAACTCTGACCAATGATACCTTGTAGGAAATGATCACGACCGAACATCTTGTTGACATTCAGGAGGTTATTGATTACTGTCTTATAATTCAACGTGGTAGATTCTGTAGCCTGATTGCCAACCACACCGGTAAGATTATCTGGCAAGTCGCCCTTGCGGATATTAGAGAAACTATTGTAGATATCTGCGCCAATTTCAGTACGCCAAGAAAGCCAGCTGAATGGTTTGTACTCAATATATCCATTACCAATGACACGGGTATCCTCTACGCTCTCGTCATTGATATAAGCCATAGCCACAGGGTTGAAAGCCTCTGCAGCACCCTTTGAGTTTGGAGAATATCCATAGTAGTATTCACCATTTTCATCATAAACAGGCAAGTTAGGAGCTTTCTTGATAGCTGCAGCATAGATAGAACTTGCTGCCAGAGCATGGTTGTCGAGTTTATTCAGCGATACACTAACACCCATGTTCCATTTAGGAGCAAGAACGGTATTCAGGTTCAGCCTTGCAGAATAACGCTTCATATCGTTGTTGATTACGTATGATTCGTTGTTATCATAAGAAAGACTAACGAAATAGTCAGTTTTTTTATTACCACCAGAAACAGATGCATTTACACCATGGCTGACGGCAGTACGTGTGATAGCATCGAGCCAATCGGTATTATAGCCTTGTGGATAGTTACCATGAGGATAATACAGTGAATATATCTGACTGTAGTTATCACCATTCAATAATTTGACTTTTCCAATAGGATTGTCGATACCGAGGGTGTAACCAACATTGACCTTAGTTTTACCTTGTGAGCCTTTCTTTGTAGTAATCAAGATGACACCTGCAGCACCTCTGGAGCCATAAATAGCTGTAGCAAAGGCATCCTTCAAAATCTCAATAGACTCGATATCATCTGGATTAAGATTTGATAATGGGTTTTTCTCAAAGGAATTGTTCAAGTCAATGTTATAGGTAAGTGTTCCACCACCAGTCTGCATACCACCTAAAGCCACGCCTGGAATACTACCCCCAGTAGTGTTTACGGAATTGGAAGTTCTATCAGTACCATAGATAGGAACACCATCAATGACATAAAGAGGGTTATTATCGCCCATGATAGAGCTGATACCACGAATGGTCAATACATTAGCTGCACCAATCTGTCCAGAAGAATTGGACATAAAGAGACCAGGAACACGACCCTGCAGCATCTGATCAACAGACTGAAATGAAACATTGTCTTTTGGTTTAACAGAAGAAACAGAGCCAGTAAGGTCACGACGTTCCACCTTGCTGTAGCCAACTACAATCAAGTCTTGCATCTTCATGGCATTACTCTCCTTCATGACAACAACAATCTTATTTTTGTTTCCAACCTTTATATTTTGGCGATTGTAACCCACAAACGAGAATACCAGTATGCTATTAGGATCTGCCTGGATACTGTACGTACCATCTTCGGCTGTAGAAACAGCCTTATGGGTACCTTTTACAGATACCGAAATCATAGGCATAGGTTCACCACTTTCATCAAGCACCTGTCCTGTTACCGTATGTTCTTGAGCAAGAGCCGTCAGCGAACAGAAGACAAAAGCCAAGAGTATATATAGTTTCGTTTTCATGAGCGAAATATATTAGAATATCATAAAATACTGAAAATGAAAAAGGAAACTTCCCGTTCCCAAGGAATCCTTGGACGGAAAGTTTCCCTGAAAATTGAGTATAAGTAATTACTTAATCAGTTTGATCCATGTATCTGTGCTAAATACATCAGAAGCTCCCAATGGGAATCCCCACATGTCAGAAATGGCAGTCTTGTTGCCGCCAAAGATGAATGCGGTATTTCCAAGAGCTACACCAGCACTACCACGAACACCCTCAAAATTAGAAGGTACAGTAGTAACCTCAGTCCAGTTTACACCATCTGTGGTACGGTAAACCTTATTAGACAATACATGAGTACTTCCGTCGGCATCTACGTATTCACCACCAATCATGAAAGCTACATCATCACCAGCAATTACCTTTGCATGATACATAGCAGGAGCACCTGTCAATTCACCTGCCTTCTCCCATGTCAAACCATCAGCAGAAGAATATACATTGGTTCTCATATAATTTTGGCTACCAATATAGTTAGTGAAGCCACCTACGCACCAAATTTTACCCTTGAAAGTGAAGAAACTTGCTGCATTTCTGCGAGTTACATCAAAGTCAGGATCGCTGGAAGTTGGAGTCACAGCATTCCAGTTCTTACCATCAGTAGTGTAAGCGTAGCGTCTTGCACCCTGTGCCATACCAAATCCAAAGTAATAACCGCCCTGAATAAACATCTTATCTTTGATGGTTGCCACATTGAAGTAAGCAGAAGATAACTCATAAAGGCCATCGGATTCGAGACCCTCATGATCTAGTACCTTCATACCCAATGTATCGCACTTGAAAGTCTCACCATCAGCTGTTGAAACACTTCTCCAGTAGTTGATAGAAGGCATACCCCAGTCAACTTCAGCCTCATTGCCATACTTATCATTTCCCTTAGTACGAGCACCGCCCAAGATGTACATTCTTCCATTGAATACTGCCAAGCGTGCACCTTCACCACCGATGACATAGTTAGTTTGACCCTCAGGAAGAGTTAGACCTGTAGCATCAGTCTTGTAATCTACTTCATTCCAGTTCAAGCCATCCTCAGAACTGAACAACTGATAGTTTTCCGTCTTAACCTCTCCTGAGCCAGAAAGAGATGTGGTGATGGCATAGAACTTGCCATTGAAGAAGGTCATATCATAATCTATCAGACCAGAAGGGAAGTTGGTAAAGGTACTTGCTTTCTTAATCATATCAGCGCCGGAAGCCACTTTAGCCTTCACCACCTTCAATGTATAAGATTTGGAGTTACCATTATTGTCCTTGGCAACCAGTGTTACAGGTGAAGAAGCATTTACTTCAACCCCCTGAGTTCCCACTTCTACATCATTATAATATACTTTAGCACCTAAAGTTGCAGTAGCAATAACCTTAGTTTTGCTGAGAGAAGCATCAATAACATCCCAATCTACACTGTCATTGGTATTCTCAATGGTCATAGCATCCTGCTTAATCACGCAGGCATAAGATTTTGCACTACCAGAAGGTGTTACCTGCACAGCAGTAATACCTACGGTAGGACCAGCAGATGGTCCATCATCGTCACTTGAACAAGATACCATTGTTACGCCTGCCAGAGCAGCGAGCATCCAAATAAAACTTTTCTTCATGTTAAGTCTCTCCTATTGTTTTAATTAATAATGTACTCCTTGCTTTTACACAAGGAGCGGTTAATATTTTAAAATCGGTTACATCATGGCTGCGCCCATGCTCATTACTACCTTAGGCGCAACTTTCTTACCTGCAAGACAATCATCAATAGCGTTCTTGATATCTTCGCCACGCAGATTCTTGCGATAAATGTTACCTTCCTTGTCGATGAGGATGATAAATGGAATACCGCCAAACTGGTAGGTGTTCATCACACTCTTACCTGCATCAGGAGTCCATCCTTGCATCCAAGGCATCTGCTCTTCTTTCAAGGCTTTGGTCCAAGCTTCTTTCTTAGCATCGATAGATACGCTAAGGAACTGGATGCCCTTGTCCTTATATTCGGCATATACCTTCTTGACATTAGGAATTTCTTTGCGGCAAGGACCGCACCAGCTTGCCCAGAAGTCGAGAACGATGATTTTGCCCTTCAACTTTTTAATATTGATGATCTTTCCCTTTTCGTTTTGGAAAGTAAACTCTGGTGCAGGGTTACCTTCTCTCATACGCTCACGCATTTCCTTTTCTTCGGCTTTTTTCTTGCGGTAATCAGCCACGATTTGCTTGGCAGATTCTGATGTAGACTCCAAATGACTCAATGTAGCATTGATTAAATCTGCATCCTTATCTTCATCCAATTGACTCAGCGGAACGAGTACACTGGTCATATCTGCATAGTGCTCTACGATGTATTTCATCCAAGCATCACTGTTGTCATAATTGGCATCATACATAGCGTTAGTCAACGTACTCTTCTCTTTCTGATCTTCAATTTTGGTTTTCCAAACATTCTGTGAGATGGCAATCATAGCCTGATAACCACGATAACCCACAAAATTAACAAGGTTCATTACCTCATTCTTCTTTCCCGCGCGTATATATACATAAGGTGGATTCTTGATTTTAATCTTAGCGGTATCTACACCACGAAAATCAATATCCATATTTTCATCTTCCAACCAAACGTCAACACCTTGCCACTGTCCGCAATCTACTGTTGCAGTACCAGGTTTGTCAAAAGGCACCGTAATAGAATAGGTGTGATCATCATTCACAGGAACCTCGGCAAGTATCTTTTTATCAGTACCGCTACGTTGGTAAACTGAGACCTTGAAGTCCTTATCGATAAACTTAACCTTACCTTTGATTGTTACTGAATGCTGGGCGAAGCCTTGAAGAGCCCAGCCTGCGCATAAAGCAGCAACCATCATCAAACTGAATTTTCTCATAGTCTAAAAATTTTAATTTTATGTTTCAAATTTATATAGATAACGGATGGAAAGAAAAATAGGGGAATGAAAAAACAAAAAAAACAGAAAAATATTAGTTTTTTGTTAGAAATGATATTAAATAAGCAAGATTTTATACATTTTGGTATCAAACTATTTCTGGCTTATGGGTACTATCTTATATGGTGAAGTGCTTTTTCAATTATCAAGTTGCGTATATACATCATTATCTTTTTACTTTCACCAAACTTCCTATTTGGTATTGTGCTTTTTTACAACTGTCGACTATTCTTTGTAAACGATAGAACTTTCTGCTAAAATACTATTTTTTATTGGATTATGAGTCAGGTTTTTCTCATTTTCTTCTTGCTATTCTAAAAAATACCATACATTTGCTTAGCGCACAGTTACTTTTTAAAGTGGACTCAGTCTCTTATTTGCTGCGGTGTTATGCCCGTATGTTTCTTGAAATAACGGCAGAAAAAGCTGGTGTCTGCAAAATGATATTCCCATGCCATTTCCTTGATGCTCTGCGAACTGCGCTTGAGTTGCATCTTGAGCTGCAGAATCACATATTGGTCGATGATTGACTTGGGCGTATGGTGCGTTACCTGACGCACGATGTTCGTCAGATATTTCGAGGTTATATGCATCTGTTCGGCATAGTAATTTACATCACGCGATATTTTGTAATCTCGCTCCATCAGCATCATAAAACGATTGAAAAGTTCACGGACACGATAGGATTTCACCTCGTCTGATCGCTGTTCGGGATTACGCAACAGATACTCATGAAAACCAATGAAAAATGCCTTCAACTGACAAAGTACCAACTGGGAGATGCAGGTACATTCCGACTGATCAAAATACACCTTCAACAAGGAAAACATCGCATTGATGATATTCGTTACGATGGAAGTATCCTGACGGCAACGATCTTCACGCAAAGCTGAATATACCGTTTGCTCTAACTGCAAACTCGCCTCTCTCAATAAAGACGGATTATATTTGAGCATCTCTACCTGAAAAGAGGATGCATCTGGGGAAACCTGAGTTGCGTCAGTCTCCCAGACCGTCAACTCCACAACATCATTGGGAAAAACGGTGATGACCGCTCCCTCATGAAGTTCCCAATCCTTATAATTGATGTGGAGTGTAGCCTTTCCTCTGCGACATATCAATATCGCACCGTAAGTCAATACCTGCGGTTCTTCTTGCCATTCCTCTAAACCAGTAGTGAGGAGATTGGCTTCCTGATTGCTGCTTAATTCTGATAAATCTATCACGGGTCGTATTCTGTTTTTATTCTCTTTTCGGGCACAAAATTAAATAAAATATGTGATAAAAAAGAATATTAGTTCCCAAATCGTCCATCTGCTGCGATTTTTTTAAAACGGCAAACTGCCCAAATCGCCGTAACTTTGCACCCGAAAACAAAATTGGTATGTATATAGGATACCGAAAGATAATATTCAAAACAAAAAAACGAATGATAAAGAAATTCAAGTTAGTCTGCTTCCTGATTGTGGGAGGCACGGCTTGGGCATTCGCCCAAACACCCCAAGAGATGAAGACTCAGGACGGAAAACTGCCGATGTCCATCAGTCAACTCTTCGAAAAGATAGAGGATAACAACAAGGAACTTCGCACTTCCAAAACCGGTGTGGAAGCTGCTAATCTCAGCATCGAATCTGCCAAGAGCAAACGACTGCCCGATCTGGACGCTTCGCTCTCTTTCAGTTATATCGGCAATGCCCTTCTCACCGACCGCTACTTTTCCAATGTTCACGGTTTGTCCTCTCCTCACTTGGGCAACAACTTCGCCTTTCAGGCACAACAGGTGGTATATGCCGGCGGTGCTATCAACGCTGGTATCAGACTGGCAGTATTAGGGAAGCAGCAGGCGGAAGTGGGCGTAAAACTAACCCGTCAACAAGCTCGCTTCATCGCCCTCGGACAATATCTTGACCTATATAAAATAGACAATCGCATTCTGGTGTATGAAAAGAATATCGAACTGACCCGGCAACTCATTGATGACATCAAGGAAAAACAGAAACAGGGCATGGCGCTGAAAAACGACATCACCCGCTACGAACTGCAGATGGAGAGTCTGAAACTCGGTTTGACTTCTCTACACAACAACCGCAGCATCCTCAACCACCAGCTCTGCAATACACTTAATCTTGATACTAATGCACAGATTATTCCTGATGCAACCATAGCAGATAAAAGTTACGCCAAGGACGGAGAGGCCCACTGGCAGTCTGCCAGTCTGATGAGTTCACCGCTCATGGAACAGAGCAGCAATGCCATTCGCATCGCTGAGCAGAAGGAGAAAATAGCCAAGAGCGACCTGTTGCCGAAAGTTGCGTTCGTAGCTGCCGACAACTTCGACGGTCCTATCCTCTTCGAATTGCCACCGGTGGATAAGAACCTCAACGTATGGTATGTGGGCGTGGGAGTAAAATATAGTCTCAGTTCACTCTTCAAGAGCAACAAGCGCATCAAGCAGGCTGCTGTAGAGACCAGACAGGCTAAAGAGGCACATGCTGTACAAGCGGAGCAGCTCAACAACCAGGTACAGGCTGCCTACGTGCAATACCAGCAAACCTACGTAGAACTGGAAACGCAGAAGAAGAGCGTAGAACTGGCACGCCAGAACTATGAGGTAATGAACGCCCGCTATCTCAGTCAGTTGGCACTGGTAACAGATATGGTAGATGCTTCCAACCTTAAGCTCAATGCAGAATTAAGCGAAGTGGATGCCCGCATCAACATCGTCTATGCCTACTATCGCATGAAATACGTGGCTGGAGAAATTTAGAAACAATAAAATAATTAAAGCAATGAACAAGAAAATTATCAAGAGAATATATAATGTAGTGATTATCCTCCTTTTCCTGGGAGCTGTTTGCTGGTGTTTCAGCCATTTCTTTCATGGCAGCGACATCGCCTATACCGATGATGCCCAGGTAAACCGCCACATCACACCTATCAATACCCGCGTGTCTGGATTTATCAAGGAAATCCGTTTCACTGACTACCAGCATGTGAAGAAAGGCGATACGCTCGTCATCATTGAGGATGCTGAGTTCCGCCTGCATGTAGCACAGGCAGAAGCTGGTTTGCGCGGTTCTAAATCCAGTTCTTCGGTAGTGACTGCGAGCATGGGTACCACCAGCAGTAATGTGCAGACTGCAGCTGCCGGCATAGAGGAAGCCCGTGTAGATATGCTGAATGCCAAACAGGATTTCGACCGATTTGCTGCTCTGATGAAGAAGGATGCTGTTACTCGTCAACAGTACGACAATGCATACGCCCGCTATCTCGGTGCCAAGGCTCGTTATGAACAGGCAAGCAGCAGAAAGGCAAGTGCAGCTTCGGTACACAACGTACAGACCCAACAGCTCGGCGGTTCGCGTGCCGGAGAGAGTGTGGCTGAAGCACAGCTCAACCTTGCCCGTCTGAACCTTTCATATACCGTCATCGTGGCTACCTGCGACGGTGTGATGGGAAGAAAGGATATTCACGAAGGACAGTTGGTGCAACCGGGACAGATGCTTGCCCGCATCGTGGATGACCATGATGTATGGGTGGTGGCCAACTATCGCGAAACACAGATGGATGGTATCACCGTAGGTAAGGATGTGGACTTTACTGCCGATGCCATCCCTGATGTTGTTTTCCACGGCAAGGTAGAGGCACTTTCTGCAGCAGCCGGCAATGCCTATTCGATGATTCCTGTAGATAATGCCACCGGCAACTTTGTGAAGGTAGAGCAGCGTGTACCTGTACGCATCGCCCTGAACAAGGACAACGACCCGAAAAACGTAGCCTTGCTGCGTGCAGGACTGAACGTAGAAACCAAGGTTCACATCAAATAGAAAAGTTCTATAAACAACAAATTATAAACGATAAAAATGCCAGGACCTCCAATGCTTCAGGGACCCTTCCGGATTCCTTCGTTCAATGGATATATTCCTCGCCGATTACAGCCTTGGATCTATCTCCTCTTCGCCTTCATCTTCCAGATGTCGGGCGGAATCTATGGAGGAGCCATGAGCCAGGTGATGGGCGAGTACAGTTTGATGAGAGAAGACGTGCTCATGATCATCATGTTCAACGTGGTGGGCGTGGCGATGCCATTCCCCTTCCTCTTCAAGATGAAGTTCCACTTCACCAACCGCCAGCTTCTGCTGAATGCGGCACTGGTGATTGCTGTGTGTAATTTCCTCATCATGTGGACCGACTCGGTACCCGTGATGTGCATTCTCTCTTACCTCACTGGTTTCTTCAAACTCTGCGGAACCTTCGAATGTATGAGCAACATCCAGTTGTGGATGACCCCCAAACGCGATTTCACCATCTTCTTCCCTCTGCTCTACAGTGTGGTTTTGGGAAACATGTACTTCACGCCTTGGGTTACCGAACACCTTATCTATATCTATCAGAATTGGCGCATCATCAACTGGGCGATGACGGGAGCCTTGCTCTTAGTGGCACTCATCGTGTATGTCACCACCCACGACTTCCGCTTCATGAAACCCCTGCCCTTCATCAGTCTCGACTATTTAGGTTGTATTCTATGGTCGGCATGGATGTTGGAATTCATTTTCTTCTTCACCTACGGCGAGCATTACAACTGGCTCGACTCGAAGATGATGCAGATGGATGTGTTGCTCTTCATCCTTACCGGCTATTTCTGCATCCAGCGCATGCTCCACATCCGTCACCCGTTCATCGAACCGGCGGCATGGAAATATAAGCGGCTCATCCCATTGCTCATCCTCTTCGCCTTCGTGGAGTTCATGGGCAGTACACCAAAGGTGTTGCAAACCGCCTTTACAGGTGGCGTGCTGCATTTCGGCACTTTCACCACCAATATACTCAACTTTGTGGAATGGGTGGGTGCCATTGTCGGTTGCCTCTTCTGTCTGTTCTGGTGCAAGGTTCTTCACCAGAAATACACCCGTCTGCTCACGATAGGTGTGGCTACGATGGTATGCTATCCCGTGATGATGTATTTCCTCATTGATCCGGGTCTCAACATCGAGGCACTCTATCTGCCGCTCTTCCTCAGAAGCATCGGCAACGCCATCTTCTTCTGTATGCTCACAGTCTATCTGGAAGAACTGATACCGTTCCAGCATTTCTTCATGGGATTGACGATGGCAGGTATCATCCGCAACGGTCCGATGTCGGCGATGTGCTCAGGTCTGTACAGTTTCGGACTTCGCCATCAGATGGCAGACAACATGTCGCGCGGTTTGCCCTACGATGCTACCAATCTTCTGATGATCAGCATCCGTCAGCTCTATGGCATCACCTGTCTGATCGGCATTGCCGTATTGCTCATCTTCCTGCTGTGGGATATTCAGCCTATAAGAAGTACGCTGAAGAAAATGCCGGCATGGAACTTCGTGGGGCGTAAAATGAAAAAAAAGGAAAATCATAGGCCCACAGAGATCAAATAGTTTTGGATTATAAAGTCCCACAGATTTCACAGATTTTTTTGAAGACCAAATATGCACATGTCATGTGATAAAACGTTTTACTAAGGATAGGAGTAGAAAGAGAACTGCCTCTAAAGTTGTCCTAATAAAATAGACATGGATTTGTTCTATGAGTTCCTATTGTCCTCACCACGGTAGATAATGGATGCGTTCTTTCTCTTGACGAATCTTTTCAAGCAATACGCATACAGGTTCGTCATGAGAGTCTTGCGGTACAAGTTTTCCCTGTATCGCCCAGTGTAATATGCTGTTCTTTAATTGCTTTCCGTTCATTGTTCTTTACTTTGCGAATTTGCTAACCACTGGTTAGCAAATTCATAAATTATTCATAGTCTTCACCTCTGACACCTAACTTCCCTTTGCTCATTGCATTGGCAATGTCAATCTTCAATTCCTCGTCATAATCCTCACCATTCATAAAGCAAGTCATTATGCGGAGAAGCAAGTTTTGGTCGATGTTGGATGCAGCAACATGATAGACGATGGACTCCATTTGCCGCATAAAAATTGTAGCTTGCCAAACGTATGAGTTCTTGTACAGGAAGTATGCTCCGATCGTCAAGGCTATACGTTTGTTACCGTCATTGAAATAATGACCAGAGCAGAACTTGTATACCAGAGAGCAGAGTTTATCGGAGAAATTCGGATAATACATATCGTTCTGCACAAACTCAAGAGCAGCTCGTATTCCACCTTCATCTCTGACCCCATCGAAGCCACCATCGCTTGCGTCTATCATCTTTGCATAAACGCTTAGGGCCTCTTCGTAACTGATGTATTTCACTTCCTCATTCATTATCTGCCTGCTTTAATCTTTTCAAGACATCCTTGTTTTCTGCAAGGATATTGTCGAAATCAATCGACTTATCCCCGATAAAACGGTCATATTCTTCTGGCGTTACAGCCTTCAAGTATTCGGCTATATTTCCATGATAAGCATCACGGAAGCTATAATCACGTGAAGCCATCTTGGTACGAGCATCATTAAGATAAGGCTTTTGCATCGGATGCTCTGCCAAGTCGTCAACAATTTGTTTAACCTCGTCCATTGATAACAATCTACCTCCATTTTCCTTGTATTGGTGCTGTATAACAGCACTAATACCGTTCTCAAATGAAGATATGACAAGCAAGACCTCCGCATAGAGGGTATGGCGCACATTATCCTTGGAGTCAAGAGAAAGAACCCTTCTGTATTCTTTGGCATTTTCCTTGAACACAGCTTCGTATATCCAGTCTGTTACTTGTGCATACTTGTAGGTTTTGTGTCCACCCACACATTGGCTCATTGCGGAGGTTAGGTTCTTCCGATAGTTCTCTTCAGTGATAGCTGCTGGAATATAGTTCACATCACGGCGATTGA
>ERZ1026876.589-NODE-589-length-21070-cov-9.599524_pt1 | contig 21070 bp, 16 predicted proteins | sample MGYA00380168_ERZ1026876 | MGnify/ENA primary metagenome ERZ1026876 (study PRJEB33269, sample SAMEA4719804) | human gut metagenome | biome: human-associated habitat; feature: organic feature; material: feces | place: Cameroon | collected 2013-10 ... | reverse complement strand
GGGTAAAAATTTTCCTTTATATTTGAGGTTAAAGCTTAAATTTTAATGTTTATAGAGCCATGCATGGTAATACATGAGTTAAGTTACATATGAGTTTAAGTAATATGTATTTATAGCTGACATAACTTTCGTGGTTACGTTTTAGAGTTACTCCTTTTAAGCCTTACACAATTGAGAAGTGGGTATTATCAGGGTTACGTCTTAGGGTTTTCATGTCGTTAGTAAGTTGTTCAAGTAAAGTTTGTACTTCTGATGTTTCTTCCGTGATTTTACGGGCGGAAATTGAGATGGAAACATTAACTTTTTCAGTGTTGTAATGGAACGGAATTCCTTTAATTGCACTGATTAGTTTTGAAGCGACTCGGTGAATATTTTCCGGGAGGGCTTCGTGAATCATAAGTGCATATTTGTCGGCTTCAAGATGCGCTAAGAAATCGCCACTTCTTAAATTTTGTTTTAAAGTTATGGCGACGACACGCAGAATCTTATCCCCAACGTTGGCGCCGTATTTACGGTTAGTATCGCCAAAGTTATTGATATCAATTAGAAGAATGTAAAATGGCACCGCACATTGAAGCTGAGCGTCTCTGTGAAAAGACAATAATTCTTTTTCCACAATGCTATCAAAACTTAAACGGTTATATAAACCGGTAAGCGGGTCGGTCTTGCTCTTACGAGAAATATCTTGCAGTTCTTCTTTAAAGCTAGACGCGTTGTTTCTGATGCTATTGACGCGAGCTTCAATTTCGGTTAGATCTAAAAGAAGTTTATCCTGCATGTTAAGGTACTTATTGTGTTCACGAACGATTTCCGCAAGATGCTGTAAACGTTCTTTAATCATGCACGATATTTCTTTAAAATCAGTGTCACCTAAATCAAGTGAAGTATTGATAGCGCAAATGGTGCTATCAATTTGTTTATTGCTATCTTTAGTGTTTTTATTGATTTTATGTTCTAACGTGATGTTATCTGAAATAGAGTTTTGAATAACGTTAATGTTCTCGTAGAACTCTTCTAAAAAGCCCAGGAAACTTTCACGTTCAATGTTAAAGGCTCTGGTAATGGTGCGTAAAAGATTGATCACAATAATTGCTAAATCGGTATAAGCGTCGCCATCCTTAATTAATTCAAAACACTTTTGAATGTCTTTTTTGCTTTCTTGTGATGGTAAATTTAATGAGGAAATAATCCCGGCTAGCTCATTTTTATATTTGGCCGGAATTTGGGTTTTGCCGGTGGTAAAAGTACTTTCTTCTAAATAAGTAATGGCTTCGGTGGCAATATTGAGGCTATTCCTGATGCGATCAATATTAGCTCCGTTTTGTGCATTCTCGAGAGACATGCCCATGCGAGACAATTTATCTACAAGCACTGGAAAACGTTCAATAGCTTCTTTTAAACGTCCGAGTTCTGAAGTGATGCTACCATGAAACAACTTCATCTTTTTGGCTTGAACTTGCAAAGTACTTTGGAGTTCAAACACGGTATCCATCTGTTCATTTATAGGGGTTTCAGTATTAATTTTATCAAAGACGGAACTCATTTGAGAGTTAAAGTCGTCATCATACCCCCAATAGTTTCTAAACATTTGACTGATGAAACCGATAGAGTATTTGCGTTCGCGAGTGCGTTCTTGTTCAGTTTTCCTGAGTAGTTTTTGCAAACGTTCAATTTCTAAATCTTTTTCTAAAAGTTTTTGCTTAATATCTACCTGAGTGGATTTTTCTGATGAATCGGTTGAAGAGGTACGAGATGTTTTGGGTTCGATGCTTTTCATGTGCATCCTTCTTATTCTTGTGTTGGCCTTTACTTTAGGTCAAGGCTTGTTCTAATTGTATGTTAATAAGCATTGATGTCGACGCTCAAGCACTATACACGATAGAAGTTAATTTGTAGTAGTGGTAGAGAAGTAGGTGCTTTAGCTATTACCTACCTAAATTCTTTTAGAATTTTCCAAATAATGTTTTCGAGGATTCCGGTCATGAATAAATGAAAACTTGTCTGGACTACTGTTTTTTTCTTACGTCTAATGTGTTTTAGTTTAGTGCTGACTTTGAAAATAGTTTTAAGCCATAGGATGAAAAACCTTGCCTAGCTTAAAGGCTAAGTGATTATTAAAAAAACTAAGCCCTATATTCAATTAAATGTTTAATGCACACATTTGTGTAACATAATTTATTCTCAACACTCCATTGATTCTACTATAGAATAAGGTAGTTTTATTTTATGGTATTCACAAACATGTAAAAATGTATTAATAAAATGTGATCTATGTTTTTTTGTGAAATTATGATGCTTATATCCTTGTTTTATAAGTTTTTGTTAGAGGAAAAGGAATACGTACAATTGTTAAATTCTAAAAGTGAAATTGTTGGTGGTTTAAGCCTTTTTAGTACGGCATTTTAAAATCTGGTCGGTTTGATTTTAAAGTCGGGATGATTTGATTCTAAAGTCGGGACGGTTTGATTTTAAAGTCGGGATGATTTGATTCTAAAGTCGGGACGGTTTGATTTTAAAGTGTGGGTGATTCGATATTAACGTTGGAACAATTTAAAAAAAGCAATAAGTAATCATCAGACGTTATAAATTGCGACGTAAAACCCACACGCTTGCGTGTGGGATGAAAGTCGGTTTTTTATCAAAAATCTCCAAGAAGACTCCTTCCTCTTTAGGTGGGAGATGAATTGGTTTTTTGCTCTTACCTCTTTTGAGCTTAACTATATGATAATATACTAAGAAAAAGTAATGTAGTGGACTTAGAAATCATATACAGTAGAGGTGAAGTGGACATACCTGTAAGAATAAGGATAGCATAGCTATCAAACTTCTTTAGAATTACTCTAATGAGTAATTACGAAGCTCCCACCTCTTTAGGTGGTGAGTAGTTCACTGATAGTTAGTCATTAGGATTATTAGAGAATTTTTTGATAGCCACGCCCGCTTTGGATGCCCCAAGGAACTTAATAAATTCATCAGAAGTTTCATGGCCGTTATCATAACCAAATCTTACGGCTAAGCGCCCTAAAAAACGCTCTTGAACATAAAGGGAGAAGGTAAGATAGCGTACATTGTATGTAGTATCGTCTTCAATACGGTCGAGTTGAGCTTCATCAAAATTTAGCTGAAAAGCAATGTCTGATTTCCAATAACGGTTGTCGTTACTTAAGGTATAGAGTTTAGCTGGATGTTCACCCTTAGATCTTAGAATATATTTCTTTTCAATATAGACGGTGCTGCTATCAATAAACTCAACGCTATTAAAAGAGTTTAGATATTCATCTCGCTGTTTGTTTTCCATGGTTGTGCCGTGCCTTTTGGTTTGTTGTTATAAATTGCGACGTAAAACCCACACGCTTGCATGTAGGATGAAAGTCGCTTTTCTATGAAAAACTATATCTTTACTACTTGACATTAGACATTAGCTTGTAACGATATATAATCTTAACGTTAGGAAGATTGACTGTACTTCCTTGTCGTAAGACAGAAATTTACCGCTAATGTGGTCGTAGGACTCTTTGGTAATGAAAGTCCTGATTCAAACAGATTTACACTTGTAACTCCAAAGCCTGAAAATGGTGTACGATTACAAGCTACACTTGACAATCAGAACCCCACGGGCTTGCCCGTGGGAGCAGTCAGCAACAATTATCTCGGATTTTATCTAAAATCTCCAAGAAGACTCCCACCTCTTTAGGTGGTGAGTAGTTCACGAGCAAATGAAGGAACTATAAAACTAGGGAAGGGCATAATGTTTTGCTTCGTAAATGGGAATTGTCGACTTTGATGCATTGTTTTGGGGTGATATTTTGGTGCAAAAACAACTAAGGTTTAATGGTTTTATTGAGACTTCTTTTTGGCTTAGTCATTTGAGAGAGGGGTGGTTTTGAATTTTGTTTTGAGGCCGCTTTTAAAGTATTGGTCCTAAAGGAAACTTTTGCGATGACTGAATTTACGCTCATTTTACTTGTGAAGTGTGCTTGGAGCGTGATAAATTCTACTTGACTAATCCTACTTTTTTAGCGCATAATGTGGACGTATTTTAATACACAGAGAATCTTGAGTTCTCGTGTTTAAGATACCATTTATAAAAGCTAAGCTTTGGTTTTAAAGAATAAACTTAAAAATAAAGTGGCTTTTATAAAGCAAATTTGTGAGGAATGTCCATGGGATTGACCCTGGAAATACGGCGCAATCTGTAAAATAAATACAGATAGGCTGGTCTTCTCTCGCAAATTAAAATCTAGATCAGAGAGAGCTCCGGTCAGAAATGTCCGGGGCTTTTTTATTATACGTTTATACGGAGATAAGGTTTGCAGACCATTGAAGAAAAGATTGCTCAGGCGATAACTCCTGCTCTTGAAGAATTAGGGGTTAAGCTTTGGGGTGTTAAGGTAAATAAGAATCCACGCCATCCATTGCTTCAGATCTATGTTGACAAGGAAGGCGGCATTAATGTTGATGAATGCGGTGATGTTACTCAGCAGATTAACGGCATACTTGACGTAGAGGACTTCTTCAAGAACGCCTATACACTTGAAGTGTCATCTCCAGGTCTCGATCGCATTCTCTTTACGTTTGAACAGTTATGTGCCTACGTTGGCAGTGAAATGGTTATTGATTTAAGCATTCCTGTTGGTGGACGCAGACATTTCCGCGGTGTATTACAAAAAGTTGAAGGCGATGTGCTTCACCTTTTGTGTGATGGGGAAGTGGCTGAACTCGTTTATCCAAACGTAAGCAAGGCACAACTCGTACCGATTATTTAATATTGGCAGTTATCAGGGAAATAATGTAAATGGCAAAAGAAATTTTACAGATTGTAGAAGCAATGTCCAATGAAAAGGCAATCTCTCGTCAAGCCGTATTTGAAGCTCTTGAAGTAGCTTTAGCAACTGCAGCCAAAAAGAAGTTTCAAGGTTTGGATGTAGATATCAAGTGCTCAATTGAACAAAAAACTGGTGACTTCACTATCACTAGACGTTGGCTTGTAGTTGATACCGAAGGCCAGCTTGATCTTCCATCACGCGAAATTACCCTCGAAGCTGCACGTCTTGATGACCCTAACATTGTAGCTGGTGATTACGTTGAAGAATTACTCGATGCAGAAAAGACCGTTAAGACTAAAACCAGCCATGGTTCAATTTTTGATCGTATTACTGCCCAGACTGTAAAGCAGGTATTACAGCAAAAAGTTAAAGAAGCTGAACGTCAGCAGCTTATCGACATGTTCCGTGATCAAGTAGGTAAGGTTGTGGTTGGTATCGTTAAGCGTGTAACTCGTGATACCGTATTCCTTGATTTAGGCAACAATGCAGAAGCTATTTTACGCCGTGATAATATGCTTCCTCGTGACAGCTTCCACAACGGAGACCGTGTACGTAGCTTGCTTTTACCAATCAAACAAGAGGCTAACAAAGGTGCACAGCTTGAAGTTAGCCGTACTAGCCCAGGTTTCTTGAAGGAACTTTTAACTATCGAAGTACCTGAAATTGGTGAAGGTCAGCTTGAAATTGTAAACGTAGTTTGCGATCCAGGTTTACGTGCTAAGGTGGCTATTCGTGCTAAAGACCGTCGCATCGACCCAGTTGGGGCATGTATCGGGATGAAGGGCGCACGTGTAAATAACGTTCGCAACGAACTTTGCAACGAAAAGATCGACGTGATTGCTTACAACGAAGATTTTTCTAAGTATGTAATTGCGGCTATGGCTCCGGCTGAAGTACGTAAGGTTTACATCGATAAAGAAAAGAATGTAGTTGAAATCGGCGTGGAAAAAGATAAGTACGCTCTTGCTATCGGTACTAACGGTCAGAATGTACGTTTAGCTTCACAGCTCGTTGGTTGGAAGATTAACGTACTTACCGTTGAAGATATGGATAAGCGTGAATCTGATAAGAACAACCGTTTAAGCAGCATGTTTGCTGAAGTATTAAGCGTGGATGAAGATTTTGCTCAAGCCTTAGTTGATGCTGGCTTTGAATCTGTAGAAGAAATCGCATATGTTGAACCACAAGAAATCATCAACAGCATCGATGGCATCGATGAAGAATTGGTTGAAAAGCTTCAGAGCATTGCGGTTGAATCATTACAGAATATCTGCACTCCATCAAAGAGAAAGGTGGCAGACGACCTTCTTAACTTCCCTGGTCTCGATAGTGCCTCTGTACGCGCGCTCGCTAGCAAGGAAGTAGCAACTCTTGATGAACTTGCTGAATGTGTAACTGATGACCTCGTTGATATTCCTGGTTTCGATGAAAAGCGTGCTGGCGATTTAATTATGGCTGCACGTAATGCTACTTGGTTTAAGGACGAACAAGCAGCTGAAGAACCAAAGGCTGAATAATTTAAGGAAGGCTCCGATCAATAACTCACTTAAAGCTCTTGGTCGGAACTATTTTTAGAATAACCATTTAGGAAAAACAATAATGTCAGATGATAATAAGAGTAAAAAGCTTTCCTTAAAGCGTAATAACAAGACCGGCAACGGTCAGTCCAGACCATTACGTAGCTATGGCGGTGATGATGTGGAAGTAAAAGTACGCGAAAAGAGAAGCTTCACTAAACCAAATAGAGAAGATATCGAACGTCGTAAAGAACAAGAAGCTAAGGCTAAAGCCGAAGCTGAAGCATTAGCTCAGGCTGAAGCTAGAAAGAAAGCTGAAGAAAAGGCTAAGGCTGAAGCAGAAGCTAAGGCCAAGTCACAGGCTGAAGAAAAAGCACGAGCTGAAGCTAAGGCTAAAAAGGCTGAATTTGAAAGCCGTAACAAGATTATCAAAGAAGCTACTAGGCACAACATCAACGAAAAAGAAGGTGAAGAATTCCGTAAGAAGGCTGAAGCTGAAGCGCAAGCGCGTAATATTGAAGCTACTAAGCGTCAGGAAGAAGAAGCTAAGCGTTTGGTGGAAGAAAATGCTAAGCGTTGGGAAGCTGAAGAAGCTGAACGTGCGGCTCACCAAAATGATTATGACGAAGAATTCTCTTCTCGCTACGTAAAAGAAGCAGAAGAAGAACAGGAACGTGAAGAAGAAAACCGTGGCCGTCGTCGTAATGCTACCCAGGCAAAGAAGGGTAAATCACGTGAAGAAGAAGAACGTGATGAACGTCGTCGTAACCAAAAGGGCAATAAGAAGCTCAAGGGTAACGCAGCTAAGCTCAACCAGCAGCAACACGGCTTTAACAAGCCTGTAGCTCCTGTTGCGCGTGACGTTGTCATTGGCGAAACTATCACTGTTTCTGACCTCGCACAAAAGATGGCTGTAAAGGCTTCTGAAGTAATCAAGGTTATCATGAAGCTCGGTGATATGGTTACTATTAACCAAGTTATCGACCAGGAAACCGCTCAGTTAGTAGCTGAAGAAATGGGGCACAAGGTTATTATCCGTAAGGAAAATGAACTTGAAGAAGCAGTGCTCAACGACCGTGATATGGCAGCTAAGGCTGAACCACGTGCGCCAGTTGTAACTATCATGGGTCACGTTGACCATGGTAAGACCTCTTTGCTTGACTACATCCGTAAGGCTAAGGTTGCTTCAGGCGAAGCTGGTGGTATTACCCAGCACATCGGTGCATATCACGTTAAAACTAAGAACGGCGGTATGATTACCTTCCTCGATACTCCGGGCCATGCTGCGTTTACCGCTATGCGTGCTCGTGGGGCTAAGGCAACCGATATCGTAGTACTCGTAGTAGCAGCAGATGACGGGGTAATGCCTCAGACTATCGAAGCTATTCAGCACGCTAAGGCTGGTAATGTACCTATCGTAGTAGCAATCAACAAGATCGATAAGCCAACAGCTGATCCTACTCGCGTAGTAAACGAACTCATGCGTTACGGCATCATGTCTGAAGACATGGGTGGTGATACTCAGTTCGTTAAGGTTTCTGCTAAGACTGGGGTGGGGATTGATGACTTACTTGATGCAATCCTTTTACAGGCTGAAGTGCTTGAACTTAAGGCGGTTAAGGATGGTATGGCGTCAGGCGTCGTAATCGAAGCTCGTCTTGATAAGGGTCGTGGTCCAGTTGCTTCTATCCTCATTAACCAAGGTACCCTCCACGTGGGTGATATCGTGCTTTGCGGTCTTGAATACGGTAAGGTTCGTGCAATGCGTGACGAACTTGGGCGTAATGTAACTTCGGCAGGTCCTTCTATTCCGGTGGAAATCCTCGGTCTTTCTGGGGTGCCTGTATCTGGTGACGAAGCAACCGTAGTTCGTGATGAAAAGAAGGCACGTGAAGTTGCTAACTACCGTCAAGGTAAGTATCGTGAACTTAAGATTGCTAAGCAGAAGAAGAGCCAGTTGGCTACTATGTTCCAGGACGGCGCAGCTCATGAACTCAATATCGTTCTTAAGGCTGACGTACAGGGTTCTGTAGAAGCTATTCGTGATTCTCTCCTTAAGCTTTCTACCGATGAAGTTAAGGTTAACATCATTTACGAAGGCGTTGGTGGGATTACCGAAACCGATGCTACTTTGGCCTCTGCATCATCTGCAATCGTAGTAGGCTTTAACGTTCGTGCTGATGCTTCTGCTCGTCGTGTTATCGACTCTGAACACATCGATGTACGTTACTACAGCGTAATTTACGACCTTATCGATGAAGTTAAGCAAGCTATGTCTGGTTTACTTGGTTCTGAAGTTAAGCAGCAAATCATTGGCTTGGCTGAAGTACGTCAGGTATTTAAACATCCTAAGTTCGGTCTCATTGCCGGCTGTATGGTGCTTGAAGGCATGATCAAGCGTTCTGCTCCGATCCGTGTACTTCGCGACAACGTAGTTATCTTCGAAGGTGAACTTGACTCATTACGTCGCTTCAAGGATGACGTAGCTGAAGTTAAGGCAGGCTTTGAATGTGGTTGTGGCGTTAAGAACTATCAAGACGTTCGTGTAAACGACCAGATCGAAGTGTTCGAAAACATCGAAGTGAAGCGTACTCTTGAATAATAGTTAAGCTTCATGATTGCGAGTCCCGGCTTGGGTAAAGCATAAAGCTAAGCCCCCGGGGCTTGCCGTATATGTAAAAGCTAATAAATCAATATAAGATAAAATATGCAAAAAGAATTTTCGAGAGCTGACCGAGTAGCGCAACAGATGAAGCGTGAAGTAGCTGTGATTTTACAACGTGAATTAAAAGATCCACGCGTAAAAATGGCTACCGTAAGCGATGTGCGTGTCTCTGGTGACCTCATGTATGCCAAAATTTTTGTAACATTTTGGGATAACGATCCGGAAAATGTTAAAACCTCAATTAAGGTTCTTAACAATGCTGCGGGCTTTGTCCGCACCCAAATTGGTAAGGCTATGAAATTAAGAGCCGTACCTGAAATTAGATTTTGTCATGATGAATCTCTTGATGAAGGGATGCGTTTAAGCGCTCTTATCACTAAGACTATTCGTCAAGATGAAGAATTAAAGAAAGAAGAACATAAGACTCAAGAGTCTTCTGCTCAAAACAAAGATTAAAAATCTTAAGCCAATAAAAGCGGAGAATAAGATTAAATGCCCCGAAGAAGCAAACGCGATGTGAATGGAGTGCTCCTTTTAAACAAGCCTCTTGGAATCACCTCTAATGATGCTATGATTCGCATTCGCGGGATTTTTCATGCTAAGAAGGCCGGTCATACTGGCGCCCTTGATCCTTTAGCCACAGGGATGCTCCCAATTTGTTTAGGGGAAGCAACTAAGTTTTCACAATACCTTTTAGATGCCGATAAAACTTATGAAGTAACAGCGCATTTTGGTTTCAGAACCACCACTTCTGATGCCGAAGGGGAAGTGATTAAAGAAGCTCCAGTTAAATTCGATGAAGTGATGTTGCTTCAGGCGATGGAAAAATTTACCGGCGCCCAGAAACAAGTACCAAGTATGTACTCTGCTTTAAAGTATGAAGGGCGTCCACTATATGAGTATGCACGTAAGGGGATTACAGTTCCACGTGAAGCTCGTGATATCGTGATTTACGAATTTACCCTCTTAGGGTACGACGCTCATAAGGCTGAAGGCCGGATGCGGGTTCATTGTAGCAAAGGAACCTACATTAGAAGTTTAATCGACGATCTCGGCGAATATTTAGGTTGTGGGGCTTACGTTAAGGCACTCGACCGTATTGCTGTTTCTACATACCCTGCTGACCGTATGGTTTCGTTTGAGGATATCGAACGCATTTCGGAAGAAGCTCATCGTAATGGTTTTACAGCTTTTAGTGCGCTTGATGCTTTATTACTGCCTGTGGATACCGCGGTATCTGATTTACCGATTATCTACTTGGAAGAATTTGAAGCGCATAAGATCTTAAGGGGCCAGGTTATTAAGGTTCGCCCTGTTAATATGCTTACAACCGACACGCAGCCGATTCGTATCTATATTGGTAAGGAAGAAGCAGCAGCGCAAGCAGAATTTATCGGGGTGGGCGAAATTACCTACGACCGTTTAGTGCCTAAGCGCTTAGTGTCTCAGGTCAGAGCTGAATTTATGGCTGACCAATTTACTCAGGCGGAAAGTTGCGATCAAGCGGTCAATGTCTTTGTGAGCTCAAGCGACGATACTAACGAGTAGTTAGGGCATCGTGTAGGCGGATAAAATCCAATCACACCAAAACATAAAAACCCAAGTTCGAAACATAAAAAACCAAGTCTAAGTAGCTTGGTTTTTTGTGTTTAAAGAGAGATTAAATTTTCCTAGTTAGCCTCAAAACTTTTTAAATAAGGCCAAGACTTTAAGTACTTTTAGGCTCTAGCTAAATTTAGATTTCATTTAAGCTTACATAATTAAGCTACTGCAAGTTCTCGCTGCTTTATTTAGTGGGTTGTTTTTGGGGAGCGGGCGCAGGCTTAGCAGGAGCATTACTAGCGGCTACTTGAGTGGCTTGAGCCTGGTTAGCCGTTTGAGTGGCCGCTTGAGCAGGGTCTTGATTCTTCATTTTTTTGGTGATTTGCACTTGGATTTCAGAGAGGTCGTAAAGCGAACGTTCAAGCTTGTCGATGTTTTGTTTAAGCTTGCCGTTATTCATCTGTAGGAGCTTTATTAAATCATCCTGGCGTCGTTTTAGGTTGTCGATCGACATGTGCATTGATTGCACATTCCATTTAAAGTAAAAAAAGAGAATGACGTTGAGTAGGAAGAGCCCTAAGAGACCTAGGTATATATGGAGTTTTAAATCGGATACTCTAGCGTTGGTTTCACGAAAGCGATATTCAATTACGCGGGGAATGTCTTGTGTGACTACCGGGCCGGTGGATACTTGCGCGGTTGCACTCTTAGGAGAGGTGTCCTTAGCAGCCACGGCAGGAGACGCTACAAAGCCTGTTAGGGCTATCAAACATATAGCTATCAAATACTTGATAAAGCGAGGCATTGACATATCCTTTAGATTTAATTTTACGTTGAACCGAACAGGATTAAGTTCGGACTTTATTATTCAGAGCTATATTATACAAAGCAAATGCCGTTTTAAGTCCGTATTTTTGATTTGGGGGCTGTGTTTTGCGAACTAACACAGCAGAATATGGTGGGGCTTAAATTAAACCCCAAATTTTTGAGGGGAGGTGCGTTCCTTTTGTTACGCAAAACTTGGCTTAAGTCTAGACGTATTTACGTGTTTATATAGAGTTTTATCTAAAGTAAGGAACATACTTGGTAAGCGTTAAAAGCCACAGGCCAAGCGAGAGCTTTTAACGCTGAGACTTAGAATTTTTTAAGCACTTTTACGATGGAGCAGGTTTTTGATGATCCCAACACCTTTGCCAATTACAGTAAATTGCGGAATCCCTTCATAGGTATCTTTGCTTTCATGCAAAGTTTTTTTAAGCTCATTAGGGATGGCCATTTTTTCTTGCAATTGAATGCAGTTCTTAAACATTTGGCTTAAGTTAACGGCTTTTGATAGATCCAAAATAGGTGGCACGGTGAGGCTCTTACAATTTAAGAACATCCCAGTCATGTCTCTAATATGAGCGGTGTTAAGCTTTGGCACTATAGTTAGGTTTTCGCAATCGGAAAACATATAAGCTGTGCTATCGACGAAGGCTAATAGAGCGATCTGACACTTAAATTCGCTGACATTTTGGCGATTAAAAGGGGACGCCGCTTCAGAAGGGTTACAAGCCATGATGATTTCATCTAGCGCTCCGGTAGCGACTTTTTGTCTGAGCTCTGGGGTAACTTCATTGGCGCTAGTAACGATGACGATATTAGTCTGTGGGCACCCGCTAAAGATATCGCTGATGTTATTGAGAAAGTCAATGGCATCAGTTTCGATTGTTGGCGCTTTAACTAAAGATGAGCATCCTTTAAAGAGGCCGGTTAAGGATTTGGCAACTTTGGTGTTTAAATTAGGCAGATTCGTAAGGGAAGAGCAATCCGCAAAACAATCAGCCATATTAACGACTGATTTACAATCTAACTTATTGATTTGTTTTAAAGAACAGCATCCCTTAAAAGTTTCACTCATATCTTTGACGCGCATGGTTATAAGGTCAGGAATGTTCTTAAGCAAAGAGCAATTAAGGAACATGCGGGCAATATTTTCCGCGCAATGGGTGTAAAACTTATCAACGGATTCAAGAGCGACACAATCTGCAAACAAATCGCTCATTTCCACAGCTTGCATTGAGGTAAGAGAGCTGATTTCTCTTAGGGAGCTACAAGCTTGGAACATCCCGGTCATCTTTTTTACGCGGAGTACATTATAATTTGGGACCTTGGTTAAGGAACGACAGCCATAGAACATATACATAGTTTCTTGGATATCGCTAGTATCAAAAAACGGTGCTTCTTCAAGCTCGGTACAAGCAGCAAATAAGAAATTGAGTTTAGTTACTTGTGGGGCAATGGTTAGTTTAAAAGTGACCTTTTTTTGCTTTGACCGAAAAAATGGAGAATTAGAGAATTGAAATTCTGGGTTCCATACGATGTTATAAGTCAGAATCAATTCGTCTAGATCGTTGTTTTCGATGCGGGCTCTGATTTCAGGGGTTAAGCCTGAAACATGGAAGAGGGTTAAGGTGCGACCATTGATGGCGTACCCATTTTTTTGTTCCACAAATTTAGCGAAATCGTAATCCACGCGGCGCCCACAATGTGGACATACTTTTAGGTCTTGCGTGAGTTCGAGCTCATTACCGCAATCATTGCAAATCATAGTGTTAAACCTATTGAGCTTGTTATAAGTTATTTTCCGTGTGTGAACCAATTGATTAGATACGTGTTAATTATTTTATTTAGCTTAGGTATCTTGCTCTGATTTTTTGATTTATGTACCTTCGCGGTCTAGAGTCTAGCTTTGGGATTATCATGCTGACTTTTCCTTAACTTACACCTTAGCTTACGCTTTCATCTTAACCCTTCTTAAAAGACCTTACTTAAAAGAAAGGAGATGGGAGCAGGAGGTTTAAGGAGACCACTTCGGTAGAGCGGAACAATTAGTCCTAATTGCCAATTAAAAAGCAAAAATGGCGTTTAAAGCCAAGATTTTGACTACCATCTAATCTTTAAAGCATGTGGCTTTTGGTAGTTAAAATCACTAGTACAACTGTATAGCGATGTTTAAGCGCCAAAAGCTTGGAATTTAAACATTTTAGCACATCTGATCTTTTGGTTCTGTGGTTATTTATCGAATATGAGGTGGGTATATAAAATTAAATTATTTTAAGGGTTGATTTTTGGGGATATGTGGAAGCTATAAGCGTGAACGCTCAAGGTTTGTAAGTAAAACCTTTGCTTTAGGTGGTAGCTTTGGGGCTTGCGCTAAAAATAAAAACGCCTCCTGTAAAAAGAGGCGTTTAGGGTTATAAATTTTTTTTAAGGTTTAGGGCTTAAGGTAAGCCCTAAACTAAAAAATTACTTCTTAGTAGCAGCCTTCATTGAAGCTACGTAGCCCTTAAGCGCCTGACAAGCTTCGTCAATGTTATCGAGGTGCTTTTCGACTAGCTCTACGAGCACGCTACCGCTAATTGCGCCGTCAGCGCCGTCAGCAATGGCTTGCTTAACCTGTTCAGGACGGCTAATACCAAAACCTAAGAGGCAAGGTGGAGCGTTGTTGGTTCTTAACAGGTTAAGAGAATGAGACATTGGGTGACCAGCTAAGCGTTCAGTTCCAGTTACCCCAGCGCGACTTACAAGGTACACGTAGCCCTGGCTCATTTCAGCAATGCGCTTAATGGTTTCGTCATCGGCGTTTGGTGGCGAAATCATTACAAGTTCGATGCCATGTTTAGCAGCGGCTTCTCTCCATTCTGGGCAAGCGTCCATCATTTGTACTGGAATATCAGGAATCAAAACAGAATCGACCCCGTTAGCTTCACACATAGCAAAGAAGTTATCAATGCCAGGGGCATAAACTAAGTTTACGTACATCAAAAGACCAATAGGTGTCTTTGGGTACTTGTCACGGATTTGTTTAATAACTTCAAAAGCGCGGGCAGTGGTAGAACCAGCATTTAAAGCGCGCACATCAGAACGCTGAATAACGGGACCGTCAGCACTTGGGTCACTAAATGGAATTCCAAGTTCTAAGGCGTCAGCCCCACCTTCAACGAGAGCGCTGATGATCTTTACGGAGTCTTCTTGGGTTGGATCACCAATGTTCATAAATGGCACAAAAGCGCCTTCGTTTTTAGCCTTTAAGTTGGCAAATAATTCAGTATAACGACTCATTAGAATTCTCCCCGCTTTTTCAAGATGTCAGCTACGGTAAAAATGTCCTTATCGCCACGACCAGAGAGGTTTACTATCATGGTCATTTCTTTTTCAGGGTTAGCCCGGGCGATCTTAAGGGCTTCGGCTACAGCATGAGATGATTCAAGAGCCGGAATAATACCTTCGTGGAGTGATAATTCCTTAAACGCATTTAAAGCTTCTTCGTCGGTTACTGATTCATAGCGCGCACGACCGATATCCTTTAAGTAGGCGTGTTCAGGGCCTACAGATGGGAAGTCAAGGCCGGCAGAAATAGAATGAGATTCCTTGATTTGGCCATCATGGTCTTGCATGTTGTAAGAACGAGCGCCAAAGAAGATACCTGGATTGCCGTGGCCAAGCGGAGCCCCGTGTTTACCAGTTGCAATACCGTAACCTGCAGGTTCAACCCCAATAAGTTCCACGCCTTTTTCTTTAACGAAATCGGTGAAGATCCCAATTGCGTTAGAGCCACCGCCTACAGCAGCAATTACCATGTCTGGTAGGTTGCCATTTTCGAAGGTCTTAAACTGTTCTTTAGCTTCAATCCCGATAATCTTTTGGAATTCACGAACGATAGTTGGGAATGGGTGTGGACCTGCTGCGGTCCCTAACATGTAGTGCGTATCTTCAAAAGACCCAGCCCAATCACGTAACGCTTCGTTACAAGCTTCCTTTAAAGTGCCAATACCGGTAGTTACAGGTACTACTTCGGCGCCCATAAGACGCATTCTAAATACGTTTGGTTCTTGACGTTTAACGTCGGTGGCCCCCATGTATATGCGGCACTTAAACCCAAGGAGGGCACAAACGATAGCGGTTGCAACCCCGTGCTGACCGGCGCCAGTTTCCGCAATAATACGAGTCTTGCCCATTCTCTTAGCCAAAAGCGCTTGCCCTAAAACCTGGTTGGTTTTATGAGCCCCACCATGCACTAAGTCTTCACGCTTTAAGTAGAGCTTAGTCTTGGTGCCTTTAGTGATGTTACGGCATAAGGTAAGGGGAGTTGGACGCCCAGCGTAGTTGTAAAGAAGGTCATTGAGTTCTTTTTTAAACTCAGTATCGTTATGGTATTTAACAAAAGCCTGTTCAAGCTGTTTTAAAGCTGGAACTAGGATTTGCGGAACGTACATCCCGCCAAAATTCCCGAAAAACGGGTTAAGTAGGGTTTCAGTTGACATTACGTCTATCCTTAGTTGTAAGCGTCGGAGAATTTAGTTCCGACGTAGATTATAAAATTTTAACAGTTATTTTTAAGGCGGTCGAAGGCACGCTTTAAAAGTTCGTGATTTTTGCGGCCTGGTGCATCTTCAAGCCCGCTGTTTAAGTCAAGTCCTACGCACATGGCGGTAGTTTGTGCTAAAACCACATTATCTGGGTTAAGGCCCCCTGCTACGAGGAGTTTACTTTTATCGCCCTTGATTGTGTGCCAATCAAACGTCTGCCCCGTGCCCCCAAAAGCATCTGCAACTTTAGTATCAAGTACCACCAGATCGGTTACTGCTTGATACTTTTGTACTTCCTCTTCCGGGAAGCTAGTGCTCACGGGTACAGCTTTAAAGATGCGGGTCTTAGCAGGTAAGAGCGTTCTTAAGTTTTTAATGTATTCAAGAGACTCAGAGCCGTGGAGCTGAACAGCTTCAAGTGGAACTAAAGTCGCGATGCGCGCTACTTCAGTTGGTTCTTCATCGCAAAAGACCCCACAAAAGTCTTGCGCGCAACCAGCTTTACGAGCTTGGGTCGCTAATTCATGCGCGTTTTCAGGTGTAATATAACGCTTTGAAGCGCGCGCAAAAATAAACCCAGTCATGCAGGCGCCCTGTGCCCAAGCAGCTTTGAGGTCCTCTAGGCGGGTAAGGCCACAAACTTTATTTTGCCCTAAAATAAGTTTGCGACAAGCTAACTCAATATTAGGTTCTTGAGTTAGGGAACTACCCACTAAAAAGCCACGGGCGAACTTTTTAAGTTCTAAGACTTGATCATGGGTGTAGATCCCGGACTCACTAATCACAATGCGGTCGCTTGGCACTAATGGCGCTAACTCTTTGACGCGGTTTAAATCAACCGTTAAGTCACGGAGATTACGGTTATTGATTCCAATAACCTTTGCGCCTAATGTGATAGCGCGTTCGATTTCTAAGGCTGTTGAAGCTTCAGTCAAAACACCCATGCCTAAACTATGAGCTAAAGAGCTTAGTTCTTGGTAAGCTTCGTCTGTTAGCACGGAAAGCATTAAAAGCACGGCGTCAGCGTTGTTCTTACGGGCCAGATATATCTGGAATGGATCAAAGATAAAGTCTTTACACAATACCGGTACGCTAGTTACTGCGTGGACTCGCGCAATATAGCTGTAATCCCCTTGGAAGAACTTTTCATCGGCTAGAACTGAAATAGCAGCGGCATACTGATTGTAAATTCGCGCGATGTCTTCAGGCACAAATTCAGGGCGAATAAGTCCTTTGGACGGGGACGCTTTTTTACATTCGAGAATAAACCGCGTGCCACTTTTACTCATATGGTCATAAAACGAACGTTCTGCCTGGGCCAAGGTGTCTTTAAAGGACGCAAGCGGAAATTCTTGCTGCTTGCGGGCTAACCATTCAACTTTAGCGTTTAAGATAGTAGCGAGCACATTGCCGTTAATTGAGCTCGTGTGCAGGCGTGGATTCGCTAAAAGCTCTGGACATAAATCGCTAGCAGCAGTCCGTGGTTTGGTCGTCGACATAGTAATTCCTTAACCTTCTTGATGACTTAGAGTTGCAAAGTTCATAAGTTGATTATAAGGCTCACCTGACTTCAAGCAGGCTAAAACCATAGCCGCCCCTTCCTTGATGGTTTTAGCTTTACCACCTAGGTATAACAAAGCCCCGGCGTTCGCCGCAATGGAATCGTTTTGGGCGCTAGTACCATGGCCTTGTAAAATTTCTTCGGTCAAGGCGCGGTTTACATCCGGGGCCCCTCCCTTGATATCGGCAATGGTGTGGCGAGTAAGACCAAAATCTTCAGGAGTGAAGACCCCAGTGGTGATAGTGCCATCGCTATGGAGTTCGGCATAGTCGGTTGGACCATGAAGGGCAATTTCATCAAGGCCGTCACCATAAACTACTAAAGCGCGCTTCATACCGTTTTGTTTTAAAACTTCAACCATGGTTGGGATAAGAGTTTTGGTGTAAACTCCAAGAACCATATAGTCGGGGTGACAAGGGTTGGTTAAAGGCCCTAAAACATTGAAAATAGTTCTGGTGCCCATGGCAGCGCGCACTGGAGCTGCGTAACGCATGCCTTTGTGGTACACAGGGGCAAACAAGAAAGTAAGCCCTAAGCGGTCAAGGCATAAAGCAGATTGGCGTGGTGACATGGTGATATTCACACCAAGTTCACGCAAAATATCAGAAGCCCCAGTGAGGGATGAGACGCTACGGTTACCGTGTTTTGCCACATGTAAACCTAAGGTTGAAGCGACGATCGCACTCATAGAAGAGATGTTAATGGTGTTTTGACCATCACCACCGGTGCCTACGATTTCGCCAACTTCGTAATCGCCTAAGCGCCCAAATGGAGTAGCAGCGCCTAACATAGCGTTAGCAGCCCCGGCAATTTCTTCTGGTGATTCCCCTGAAAGCTTAAGTGAGGTTAATACAGCCCCAAGCATGATAGGGTCCATGTCACCTTCAAAAACACTAGAGAAGAGCTTGATGGTTTCATCACGGGTAAGTTTTTGGCCAAGATAAAGTTTACCAACGAGTTCCTTGGTATTGACGCGTTCCTTAGATACGAATTCAATGGTTTTTGCTAAAAGCTTAGCCCCGTCGGTAGACATGACAGATTCAGGATGGAACTGAAAACCAACCACGCGATCTTCACGGTTGACTACTGCCATGGCCATACCGTCGCATTGCGCGACTACTTCTAATGATTGAGGTAGGTTGGTGGCTACTAATGAATGGTATCTAGCTACTGGTAATGGATTACGGAAGCCATCAAACATGTACTTACCATTATGGGTGATAAGGGAGGTTTTACCATGAATGATTTCTTTAGCTGGTACAATGTCAGCCCCGTAGTATTGGCAGATGGCTTGGTGGCCAAGGCAGATCCCGATCATTGGGAACTTACCACGGCAAAGGCGAATGAGGTCGATAAGGCAACCAGCTTCGGATGGATTACCAGGGCCAGGAGATAAAACTAATACCGGTTCTACAGCGCACTTTTCCATTTCCGCTTTGATGTGTTCTGCCGGAACGCTGTTACGAAAAACTCGTACTTCATGCCCTAAAGCACGGAACTGATCCACGAGGTTGTAAGTAAAGGAGTCAAAGTTATCAAGCAAGTAAACTGGACGCATTTTAGAGGACCTCCTTTAAAGACTTACCGTGAGCGATGGCAATAGCACTTAGCACAGCTGCTGCCTTCTTTCTAGTTTCGTTTGCTTCATCCATTGGTACAGAGTCATATACAACCCCACAACCTGCTTGTACGTGAGCAATGCCATCTTTGACAAATGCGGAGCGAATTACGATACAAGTATCGATGTCGCCATTACCACGTAAAACCCCGATAGCCCCGCCATAACTACCGCGGCGAGTTTTTTCAGTTTCTCTGATAAGTTCGGTGGCTCTAATTTTTGGGGCGCCGGTTAAGGTACCCATGTTCATGCAAGCTTGGTAAGCATGAAGCGCGTCTAAGTCTGGTCTTAAAGAACCGGTTACGCGTGACACGAGGTGCATAACGTGACTGTAACGGTCAACGTTGAGTAAGTCAGCGACGTAGCGACTACCTGGTTCACTGATTCGGGCAATATCATTACGAGCTAAGTCAACAAGCATTAAGTGTTCAGCGTTTTCTTTTTTATCTTGGCGTAATTCAAGTTCAATTCTTGAGTCGAGATCATGGTCGATTGAACCATCGGCTTTAAAGCCACGCCCACGAGTCCCAGCAATTGGGTACATTTGAACTTGATTGTTGGCTGAAGTGTATTTAACTGCACTTTCAGGAGAGGCCCCAAAGATGATGAAGTCTTCATCATGCATGTAGAACATGTATGGGGAAGGATTGGTTTTCTTTAAACGGTAATAAGCGTTTATGGTAGAAGGGCAAGGAATAGAGAAAGTTCTTGAAGGTACGACCTGGAAGATATCACCTTTAAAAATATTGCCTTTTAGCTTATCGACAATAGCGCAGAAATCACGGTCGTTAATGTCTGTTGAGACATGTTCTTTAATGAAGTTGATTTCAGCTGGGCGATCTACTTCATGATAGGCATCGAGTCTCTTTTTGGTGCGCTGAACTTTATCTTTTAGCGCATCGTATTCAGAAGCACTAAACGCGATAGCGCGAATGTCAGACTTAAGAGCCTTATGGTCGATGTTGATTACTGTATCAAGGAGGTAGAAGCAGTAATCAGGGCAGGTGTTTTTACCCATGGTGACATTTGGTAATTCTTCAACAGAAGAAATCAAATCATACCCAAAGACCCCGCTTAACATAAGATTTTTGCTTGAACCGGCATATGGTTGAAGTTTAAGAACAGTTCTTAAAGCATCAAATACGGTTAGTGACTTTAAGCGTGAGTCTTCGTCTTGGGCTTGATTAACCTTTGGATAGGTCAGGACAAAGGATTCAGGAGTTGGGGTCGTAACTTTAACTTCTTTTGGAAGTAAAGTTAAAAGTTGTGAAGCTGCTGCGGCCCCGTTAGCATTTAAGGCTTTTACAGTTACTTCGTGACCTAAACAACTAATACGCAAAGCGGCACTCACCCCGAGCATGCTCAAGGTGCCAGCTTTGGTATGGATTTCAAGTGATTCGAGGAGAATGGTATTAGGATTGTCGCCTGACATTTCATAAAAAAGGGCGAGTGGATCCTTGATGTAACCACTTTCAGCGTAGATTGGCTGTTTTAATGCGTCCATAATAATTTTCCGTTTATTTCGTACTTAGGTACGTACCAATTTTTCCGCAGCCTGCCGGATGGGCTTAAAAAAAAGCCCGCAGGTGCGGGCTTTTCTTTGAATAGCTAATTTTAAAACATGACTTAGCCCACCCGCGTATTATCGAGTGCGCCACCAACGCTTTGCAGTAAGAGTTAATGAAGTCATGATACTATTCCTAAAATCTTGTGATGCAGTACTTGCTGCTTAATCCTCATCTTCGGAGGCTGAAAAAATGATAGATCAAAATTCTTGACCGTGCAAACAATTTTTTAACGATTAATTAAAGAGTTTTTAAAAAGTGCTACAAATCAAATTTTAGGCCGATTAAATGGCTAAAAATAGCGCAATTTAGTGGCGGAATTAGTTTTTTCTTCTCTTGGTCTCAGTCTAAGCTCTATCACCCAATAATTCTTTAGCCGTTATTTTAGATCTACAAAAAGTTTATAAGCTACAGTTTTGTAGGCT
>ERZ1026876.588-NODE-588-length-21072-cov-5.568207_pt1 | contig 21072 bp, 18 predicted proteins | sample MGYA00380168_ERZ1026876 | MGnify/ENA primary metagenome ERZ1026876 (study PRJEB33269, sample SAMEA4719804) | human gut metagenome | biome: human-associated habitat; feature: organic feature; material: feces | place: Cameroon | collected 2013-10 ... | reverse complement strand
CTAACGACAGGTGCGAAGCACTGGCATCGCTAAAAGGCTGTTTTTTTATGTTTTTGTTTCAGTCCCCCAGTATTTTTCCACTGAGCCCATCACCCTCCCCACAGCACAATACCACCACACCCCGAAAAGACTTACGAAAACAGATTCACAAACACGAACAACCACCCGCAATTTATACAGATAATCAGCAAGTTGAGGTTTTTTTCACAAAGTTCACAACATTGTGGACCACAACCTTGTGAACTTTCTTTTTTTTCATTACCTTTGTAGTCTAATTGAAAAGATGTAAAGGTTATGGAAAAAGCTTTTGTATATGGCATGTCGGTTGGTGGTAATAACTTTACAGACCGAATTGAAGAAACCAAGCGTATCAAGCTTGACTTTGAGAATGGCATTAATGTCATTCTCATATCTCCAAGACGCATGGGGAAGACCTCGCTTATAAAAAAGGTGATTTCAGAGGTTGACAATCCTATGATAAAAATCGTCTATATGGACATCTATGATTGCAGAAGTGAATATGATTTCTATAACCGATTTGCCGAAACAATCATGAAATCCACTGGCAACCATTTGGAGCAAGTCATGGAGAATATTAAACGTTTCTTAGTAAGAGTTTCACCAAAGCTTTCATTTAGCCCTGAGCCTAATTCTGAGTTTTCTATATCATTAGGAATAACGCCTAAGAATTATTCTCCAGAGGAAATTTTGAATCTTCCAGAACGTATTGCTAAAGAACAGGGCATTCGCATGGTAGTGTGTATTGATGAGTTTCAGCAGATAGGTGAGTTCACCGACTCGCTAACTATACAAAAGCGTCTACGCGGAGTTTGGCAGCACCACCAAAATGTGTCTTATTGCTTCTTTGGCAGCAAGAAGCATCTGATGGAGAATATATTCCAAAGTCGTCGTATGCCTTTCTATCAGTTTGGCGAGATGCTACATCTCAAGTGCATTCCTACGGAATATTGGGTTCCCTTCATCTGTTCTCGATTTGAGAAATATGGCAAAAAGATAACAGAAGGATATGCGAGCAGAATTTGCCAAGTGGTGAAAAATCACTCATCTTATGTGCAACAACTTGCATGGAACGTTATGGCTGAAACAGAGAAAGAAGTAAACGAGCAGAGTTTCAAAGAAGGCTTGAAGGCCTTGCTGGAACAAAACAGTAGCCTCTTTATACAACAGACAGAGGGGCTTACTACCTATCAACTCAACTTTATTCGCCTTTTGTGCAAAGACATACATACAGGATTCACCACTAAAGCGGTTTCAGAAATATATCCTCTCGGCAGTAAATCAAATGTAGACCGTATAAAGAAATGTTTAATTGAAAAAGAGATTATCACCATTGAAAAGGATGGTATATTCCTCGCTGATAGTGTTTTTGAACTTTGGTTTAAAAGAGAAATGATGTAGTCGATAGCCGACACTATGGTTTACCATTCACCAGTTTAATAAATATCATTAATCAGTTTAGTAATGTTCAAAAAAATAATCTGCGCAGAATTTGTGTGATGAAAGTTTGCGCAAAAGAGCATCCGACAAAAGTTGTGCAAGGTGTTTTTTGCATATCACTTATTAGCCAAAAGACAGTAAATATGAACGAGTATAAAACAATAGACTCTCTTTTTAAGAAGTTCGCTAATCCAATAAAAGAGGATTACGAAGCATTGGCGGTTAGCCTAATGAAAAACTTTTCCATCACCAAATGTGAAAAAGATAGTGAAGGAATCAGAAACGTGAAGTACCGAATAGCTGATTTGGAATTTTATCTATACTCAACAGACGATACTGAAGACGTAGCAACTTTGAATAGAGATTGTATTGAAGGACAATGGTTCTTTCATCGATTTGGAGTAGATATCGCATTTCGTACTTTACGTGGAGATAACAATGAACTGATACGGTTTGGCGGTGTGCTGATTCGTGGATTGGAGAAGTACGAAAACGGAAAGCATGTCGGCAATATATCAGGTAGCCAAAGATGTTTGTTTGACATGTTTAATGCGTCAGATGATATGCCTAAACTTATTGAAGACAAACCTTTGGATCATATCGAGATATTCAATACTTATAGGGTAGAGGGCCGACCTCAACCTTATCGTTATTTCAAAGGCGGTGTTGATTGGCAAATGAAAAGAAAATACGTTTTTCAAACCCAGAAGTCGACCAACGGTACGCCCGAATATCACATATGGCACGACTATAAGGATTTGACCAAGAATATGTACAAAAACATGCCTAAGAAATCTGATGTAATAAAGAAAATATATCCAAGTTATGATTACTGATGAGCAAACGAACAAAGTATATTTTTCTGAATATCTGAGGGCTTACAAATGTTGGAAAAGCATCAAAGAAGCGTTGCTTAAACATAAAATAAACTTTGAAATGCTGCCCGCCACAAAAGATATATGGGTGAGAGACTTCATGCCGATTCAAAAGGATGTAAAATCTTTTATCGGGTATGAGTATAATCCAGATTATCTCAAAGAAGAACGACAGTACATCACACATGATGTGCATAATTGCTTTGAATTCATGCACAATAGTCTAATGATATTGGACGTCATCGTAGATGGCGGCAATGTGATAAAGTGTGATGACAAAGTAATCATGACAGACAAGGTCTTCATCGAGAATAAGGAGAAAGGCCGTGAGTTCTTACAGACGGTTCTCGAAGATAGTTTTGGCTGTGAAGTTGTTTTCATCCCATGGGACAAGGCGGAGAAATGCGGACATTCAGATGGAATGGTACGCTATGTTGAGCCAGGGCATATTGTAATAAACAATTATGCAGATATAGATAAGCAACTTCGCAAAGAATTATTGAAGGTTTTGCGTCCATACTTTCCGAAAATAAGCGAGTTACAATATGGCAAGTATGCGCGAATAAATAGTTGGGCGCATATTAATTTTCTTCGTGTTGGCAATTTCTTGCTTGTACCACAAATAGGTATTGCCAGTGATACCGTCGCTATCGAACAGTTGAAGGAGATATATCGAGATTGTGAAGTCGTGCCTTGTGAAGCAAAAGGCATTGTTGCTAAAGGTGGTGCTTTCAATTGTGTATCATGGAATATAAAAGAATAGCTAAGGTATATGTTTTTTCCAACGATGTCATTTTTTGGACAAGGCACAAGCCCATATCCAAATGTAAAGTTACGAATAATAGTTTGAACAACTGCGTTTTTCAAGCAAAAACTTTGATTGCAAGCACCGAAACACATTTTAGACCTCCCAAATCCTCCAACACCAAACAGACCATAACGCCATAGCGTAGGACATGCCCTTGGCATGCTTCAATGGCAATCGGCAATTTTCAACACCCAACAACGTGTGACCCAGCAACACATCACCCAACAACGCGTCAACCAACAACGCGTCAACCAACAACGCGTCAACCAACATGCCGAAGGCATATCCCTACGTGATGATGTTTTTTTAATTGGGTTTAATTGGGTTTTATTTAATGGATTAAATTGGTGTTTTTTTCGCTAAATGGGTGAGGGGTTACCAATGAAGGGGGATGGGGAAAACGAAAACACCGACTAAATTTGGGAGGATTTAGTCGGTGCTTTGGGGGGATTGAGTATTTAATACTTGCTATTGGGCGGTTTGGAGGATGATGTTGATGAGGGAGGTGACGTCGGTCACGTTGAGGATGCCATCGCCGTCGAAGTCGTAGGCATCGTCCTTTTCCACTGTGCCGAGAATCATGTTGATGAGGCGTGTCACGTCGGTCACATCGTATTTTTTTTGGTCAGCCTTTTGCGTCACCTTCAGGGTGATGGTGTCGTAGCCGTCAGTGAGCTTGATGTTGGCTGTGCGGCTCTCCATTCCTGCCGGCAATGCATCGTAGCCGATTTTGAGGGTATCTACCGTCAAACCGTTCTGCTTGTTCATGATGCGGCACCAGTTGGCGTCCACCACAGGGTCTTTATAGCCAAAGAGCGAGAAAATCTGCTGCTCTGCTACGCCAGCCGTGGCAGGAACCACGATTTCATCGGTGCCAACGGGCAACGTGGTAATTACGGAGTGCGCTACCATCGGGAAGATGTAGAAACTGGTCTGACCGCCGTCGCCACCTTGGAAGTAGCCTGTGAGCGGTGTCCATTTGCCCTTTTTCAGCATGTAGGCGGTGTTGCCTTCGTTACGGAATTTCGCCATGGCGAACGACACGTTGCAAGAGTCGTTCCACTCTGGAATACCATCGATAGTGAACCAAAACTCATCATCTACCACCTGTGGGGTAAACTGAAATTCGGTGCCCACGAGGTTGGAGCCGCCCACCTCCAGTTCAAAGGTGCGCCACCATGCCGATTCGAGTTTCTCGCCCGGCAGTCCGTTTTCGCTCTTGCGCAAATGCACGCCCACGTTGGCGATCTGGTCGGCAATGTGGGTGGCTTTGTTGGTCACGAAATAAACGTATGCGCCATACACCACCATCGGACGCGAGGGCTTGGAGAAACGCTCGCCATACTCGGTAACGCCCATCTGGTTGCTGCCGGGGAATGTGCCGTTGCCCAAATCGTAGGTGATGGGGCGGTCGTCGGGGAGGAGATTGTTGATCACCGCCTCGTATTCAACCTGCACATCCATCTTATCTTCGCTTTTACCGTGCTTATTCTCCACTTGCAGGCCCACGCTTTGCTTGTGAAGGAAGTCGTAACTCACCTTGGGGCTTTGCTCGGTGGAAGCGGCTGGCGATGCGCCAGTGAAACTCCAGTTCCACTTGTTGGGGAAACCCTCGGAAGCATCGGCGAATTGTACCGAAGCCAACGGAGCCACCAATGGCAGATGGCTTGAAGCCTCGCGGAAGGTGGCTGGTGGCATGATATGCGCCACTGGAGCCTTGCCGGTCACGGTCACGAAACCCTCGCGAGTGACTGCCGACTTATTGTCTTGCGCATCAATCACCTCAAGGCTCACGTTATAGGTGCCGTCTTCCTTATAGTAAACTTGCGGATTTTGCTCGGTAGATGCCGATGGAGTGCCGCCGGGGAACGCCCATTGCCACTTCACTGGCGCACCTTGCGAGAGGTCGGCAAACTTCACCACTTCGCCAGTGGCCACGTTCACGCCGTCGATTGAAGCCACGCCTGTCACTTCCAAGCCGTCGATGGCGTAGTCGGCCATATATCCGCCCGTCTTAAACTCGTCGGCGGTGCCTGGGCCGTAGGTGAAGCGGAATTTCACCGATTTACCGGCGAATGCGCTCAAATCAGCCTCAACTTGGTGCCAAATGTTGCCAGTATGCCCCGATTCCATCGTGCTATTCCACAAGTCAGTGGAAGTGGCGAAATCGTCGGTGGATACGCTCAAAGTGAGCACAGCGTAATCGTTCATCGCCTCGCTATACTTCACATAAGCGTGGAATGCGCCGTTCGACGGCACACTCACACCCGCGCTGGTGGCATAAGCCACGGCACGGCGAAATATCTGATAAGGGCCCTCCACATAGAGCGACTGCACATCGGCGGCATCGACGGTGTTGAAGCCCTTGTTTTTCAACGACCATTTCACATATCCAGCAGGGTCGTTGGTAAATGCCCAACTTGATGCGCCTTGGTCGAAATTATCGCTCCAAACGGCAGTTTGCGACGATGCGCCTTGCACACTAAAGGCGGCTTTCAGCTCGCCACTCGCATTTGCACGCACACGCTTGGGCATTGCCACGCTTGCCGCTTGCTCCACCTTCACAGGAGAGAACGACGGCCGCTCTGCCGCATTGCGTACAGGCTCTGCCACCTGTGCTTGCAGCGAGAGGGCGGCAAGCACAAGGGCAAAGGAAGATAAAAATGTTTTTTTCATGCTTTATTTTACTGTAATTTTTCACTTATCATTTCACAAACTTCACATGGCTCACCTTGCCGTCGGCGGTGACGATAGAGGCGATATACACGCCTGAACCGAGGTGAGAGAGGTTGAGTTGGGCCTCAGCGTCGGCAGCAGCCACCACCACGCCATTCACAGCCACCACGGTCACATGGGCTGGCTGGGCGAGCATCAGGCATTGAGCCGCGCGGTCGTAGTAGTTGATGCCCAAACCGATGGTCTCGGTGATGCCAGTAGGCACGGTGCACTCAATCTTCACATTCTTGATAGAGATACCCCAAGGGCTGGACGACATCTGCTTGAAACCGATGTTGTAAATGCCAGCGGCATCAATGGTGAAGTTGACGGTGCGGGTTTCGTACATGGCGAATGCGATGTCCTTGTCGGGATATTGCGCCAGTGTGGCGGCGTTGGCGTAGTCGCTATTGTTGGCAAGCACCACATCGTAGGCATCGCCATAGCGATAACTGTAGCCGTGCACATCGTAGGTGAGCATGTGTGCACCCTGCACGGTGCGGAATGGAGGTGTGAAAGCAGCATCGCCAGCCTTTGCGCTGAAGCCCGATTCAATGGCTGTGTTGCGGGTGCTGTAACTCCAAGTCTTGCTGTCGCCATCAGCGTCGTAGAATGACCAGATAGCGGCATCGTCGGCATTGTCGAGGGTGGTTTCGTATGGGAGTTCGAGCGCGTCGCCAAGCACAAGACCATTGGTCAGCGCCGCCTCGCTCACTTGCTCACCCACCTTTGCCACGATAGAATAACTGTATTTTGCGAGTGGCAACACGGCATTGTCAGTGAAAGTGGTAGCCTTCACGCCCTCTGCCACCACAGCCTCGTCGGGCAGACGAGTGATGGTGTAGCCCAACGCCTCGGTGTCGATATAGCCACCGTTCACGCCAGCAGTCACAGCATCGAAAGTGACCACAGGTTTACCATCGCTCAAAGCCAAAACGGCGTTAGCAGGAGCCGCAGGAGTGTCGGGACCCACCCAAGCGCTGGTCACGGTAGCATCTTCGCTATACATTTCATCGGCGTAAGCAATAAGTGTGTAGGTGTATTTGCCTGGTTCGCTCACCTGGTCGGTATAGGTGACGGTTGCGCCCATTTGTGGCGTGTTGATAATGGTCACCAAATCGCTGCCACGGAACACTTCCACCTTGTCGAGTTTGGCGAGGTCTAAGCCACTCACAGCCTTCGATGGGTTCACCCAACTCAATTCCACAGCAAGCGCGCCCTTAGCGGCTGGAACGGCCTTCAAATCGCTCACAGCGGCAGGAATCACTTGCGCCTCGTCAACGGTGATGTTGTCGATATAGATAGAGTAGGAGTCGGTGGCACCAGTCACGTTGAAACCGAAGTTGAATCCGCCACTCGATGGCGCGGTGAAGTAAGCCGTTTTGCCTTCCATGAGGGCAGACTTGATGAGTTCGCCAAAGAGTTCGGTGGTTTGAGCCTCTGGAGTGGCGCCCTTGCCCACATACACGTTCAGTTGCTTGTAGTTTTCAGGCTTTATTGCCTTTTCAAGGCCAGCGTTGAACTTCAATTCGTAGGTCTTGCCCTCTTCAAGAATGATTGGAGGGGTGATGAGCCAGTGGTTGGCGGCAGAAGATGTGCCCCAATAATCCACGCACTTCTTCGACGAATTGTAGCGCCATGTGCGCGCACCACCAGAGAGGTTGTGAATGGCAAACAGGTCGATCGATGCGGCTTGGTCGAAAGTTTCGCTATAAGGAACTGGGAAGCCCTCGCCAGCGCGAATTTTCACGGTTTGGGTAGTCGAACGCTTGGTGCTATATTGCGCCTGCACGCCGTAGGTGTAGCTGCCCAACTTGGGCACCACATTCTGGTAGGTGGTGCCGGTGAATGCCTCGTTGAGCACTTCCGAATCGCGGGTGATGCGGTAGGTGACATTTTCAAAATCCACATAACCGCCGTTCTCGCTCTCGGTTGGAGCGGTGAAGGTGAGCGTCACCTTATCACCGTCGGCTGTGGCTGCGAGGTCAGAAACTGGTTTTGGGGTGTCGATACCCACCCAACCCGAAGTCACGGTTGGAGCACCAGTGGTGGCATCGCCGTCTTCATTGTAGGCAACCACGGTATAGGTGTATTTGCCGGGATTGCTGATGTCCTTGTCCACATAGGTCATCGCCTCGCCCTTTGCGCCAGCCACGGTGCCAAGGTCGGTGGTGCCGCGTTTCAACTTCACGCCACAGAATTTAGCGAGGTCGTTGCCGTCGCTGTCCTTAGTGGGGTTGGTCCAAGTGAGAGTGGCTTGCAGCGCACCCTTCTCCCCTACTGCCACGGCAAGATTCGACACCTGTGCTGGCACAGGAGCCACCTTGTTGATCACGAATTTCTGGAAACCGCAGTCGCCCTGATATCTGGAACTGGTCAGGTGAATGGCAAAATGATAGTCGCCGGCGGTAGTCACAATAATACTGGCCGTGGTGGCTTTATAGAGTTTGCTTTGATACGCCTTTTCGGTGACAAACACATTGGTTTGAGCCTCAACTGTAGGCGCATTGCCGTAGGTGAATTGGAACGACTGTTTGTCGGAACTGAAAGTGGAGCGCTGAATCACATAGCCGCTCACCTCATATTTTCCGGCTTCCAAATGCACAGAGGGAGAAATCAGCCAGTCGTTGGCGGCAGCTTTCGTGTCCTGAGGATAGAGTGCTTCGGAGTTGCTGTAGCCCCAAGTGTTGGCACTCGTATTAGCGTTTGCATCAATCACCGTCCATTTGGCAAAACTTGCCTCGTCGGTGATGTCGAGCGTAACTGGGAAAGTGGTTTGAGCCCAGTTCACAGCGGCAGTCATCACAACTGCTGCCAGTGTCAGTAAACGTTTCATCATAGTAGGTGGTTTTATTAATTGATTATTGTAATTTCCGAGCGATTTACAAGCGATTTTAAGCGAAATCTCTCCACAAGTTACAAAGTTACTATTTTCCCCAAAAGAACAAAATTTTTCCCCGAAAAATTTTGAGGTCAACGAGACAACAAGTCAACAAGACAACGAGTTGGGGTCAGATAGGTTCGATAGGTCTGATAAGTCTGATAGGTCTGATAGGTCTGATAGGTCTGATAGGTCTGATAGGTCTGATAGGTCTGATAAGTCTGATAAGTCTGATAAGTCCGATTCTGCTGCCACTGGGAAATAAAAAATGCGGAGCCGTGGGGGCTTCGCATTTTTTATGTTCACGAACTGTTTGGGTTCGTGTATGGGTGTGGGGGGGGATTTAGAATGGAGATACTTCGGTTTCGGTGAATGATTGGAAGAGGGCGTTTGCCAAACTGCTGGCACCGATACGGAAATATTGGTTGGTGAGCCACTTTTCGCCGAGCACTTCTTTCACCACGGTGTAGTATTTCACTGCGTCGGCAGTGGTACGGATGCCACCTGCAGCCTTGAAACCGATCATCACACCGTGCTTTTCGTAATATTCCTTGATGCACTGGCACATCACATAGGCAGCCTCAAGGGTTGCGCCTTCGTAAATCTTGCCGGTAGAAGTCTTGATGAAGTCGGCACCGCTGTACATCGAGAGGATTGACGCACGCTTGATGTTTTCGGCAGTCTTCAGGCAGCCAGTTTCGAGAATCACCTTCAAGTGATGGTCGCCCATTGTGGCCTTGATTTCTGCGATTTCATCGCACAATTCCTCGTATGCCTCATCGAGATAGTAGCCCATGTTGATCACGATGTCCACCTCGTCGGCACCATCTTCGATAGCGAGTGCGGTTTCAGCCACCTTGGTCTCGATATGAGCCTGTGAAGTAGGGAAAGCCGCGCTACAAACGGCGATATTCACGTCGCTCACCTCAAGTGCGCCACGCACCACTTCTGCGAAATTGCTATACACGCAAATGGCAGCCACGTTCTTGTACTGTGGATAGTTGGTCCAGTAGTCGTTCACCTTCTTAGTGAAAGCAGCCACGCTACGTTCGCTGTCGGTGGTACTGAGTGTGGTCAAATCCACACAGTTGAGCAGGAATTGATACACTTCCTTATTATCATTTTCTGCGATATGCTCTTTGAGGATTTTTTCCACTTCAGTAGCCACAACTGCGTCGTTGGTTTCCACCTTGCTCTCGAGGAAAGCCTGTTGATACTTGTTAGGAGTTTCCTTAGAATCGAATTTTTGTTCCATGTTGTATAGTTATTTTATTTTGATAATTTTTCGTTGTTGAGATGACGAAAGGCATCACGGTTAGTTTTCTTGTCGAAATTGCGCTCTAAAGCGGCGGTCAAGTCCACCCCGGTCTGGTTGGCAAGGCAGAGCACCACCCACAGCACATCGGCAAGTTCATCGCCCAAATCCTTGCCCTTGTCGGAGGGCTTGAACGACTGTTCGCCATAGGTGCGGCTGATGATACGCGCCACCTCGCCCACTTCCTCGGTGAGCTGAGCCATATTGGTGAGCGGACTGAAATAGCGCACGCCGTAGGTGCGAATCCACTCATCTACTTTTTGTTGAGCCTCTTGAATAGTCATTAACATTGCAAACTTACGAAAAAAAAACCGTTTTTCCAATCATAGATAGATTTTCACCTTTATGCTGGATGGGCAAAAATGTGGTTTCGCCCAAACGTATGCACATGCCTTCGGCATGATTTATTGCCAATCACCGATGTGTCAGCACATTACTCTTTTAAGAGCGAGTCGATGATGATGGTAACGGGGCCGTCGTTGACGAGCGACACCTGCATATCGGCACCGAATTTGCCACACTGCACCTCCTTGCCCATCAGGCGGCTCACTTCCTCGCAATACGCCTCGTAGAGGGGCACAGCAAGGTCGTGGCCAGCGGCATGGATGTAACTGGGGCGGTTGCCTTTCTTGGTGGAGGCATTGAGGGTGAATTGGCTAATGGAGAGCACTTCGCCGCCAGCATCAATCACGCTGCGGTTCATCACGCCGTTTTCGTCGTCGAAAATACGCATATTCACGGTTTTCTGGGCAAGCCACTTCATATCTGCCTCAGTGTCGCCCTCTCTCACACCCACCAGCACCATCAAACCGCCGGCAATCTTGCCCACGATTTCGCCATCAATGCTGACTGATGCGCTGGTCACTCTTTGTATCACTAATCTCATTATTGTTCTGAATTATTATCTTTTTCGTTGATATTCAACGCATTATACACTATATTCGCTTTTGCCGCACCCACCACTGCGGTGAGTTGTGGCAACGAAGCCACCTTAATGCGCTTGAGGCTCTTAAACTCTTTGAGCAACAGTTGTTTAGTCTTATCCCCCACCCCACTAATCTCGTCGAGAGCAGAGTGAACCTGACTCTTGCTGCGGCGATTTCGGTGATGCGTGATGCCGAAGCGGTGCGCCTCGTCGCGCAAGCGTTGCACCACTTTCAGCGTTTCGCTGTTTTTGTCGATATAGAGCGGCAACGAGTCGCCAGGGAAATAGATTTCGTTGAGGGTCTTGGCGATGCCAATCATAGCAATCTGCCCACGAAGCCCCAACTCATCAAGCACCTCGACGCCTGCGCTCAACTGCCCCTTGCCACCGTCGAGAATCACCAGTTGCGGCAAATCCTGCCCCTCGCTCACCAAGCGAGAATAGCGGCGCGTGAGCACCTCCTTCATCGAAGCATAGTCGTCGGGGCCTTCCACCGTCTTGATGTTGAAGTGGCGATATTCTTTTTTCGAGGGTTTGGCGTTGCGAAACACCACACACGCCGCCACGGGGTTGGTGCCAGAGATGTTGGAGTTGTCGAAGCACTCAATATGATGCGGGACGGCACTCAAACGGAAATCCTTTTGAATGGTGGTGAGCGTGCGCATGGCTCGCTGCTCAGGGTTGAGTTTCTCCATCATTTTGAGTTTGTCGGTCTTGTATTGCTCAGCGTTTTTCAGCGAAATGGCGAGCAACTTGCGTTTATCGCCACGCTGTGGCACCACAAAATTCACACCCTCAATCTCGAAATCGGGAACCACATTCACGATTGCCTCTTTCACACGGTCCTTCCGATAGGCATCGGCGAAACGCTGACGAAACTCCCGAATGGCGGTCGACATCAGTTCGGCATCGGTTTCATCGGTGTCTGCGTCCACAATCTTGTATTCAATGGTCATGCTTTGCACCACACTACCCTCTCGCACATGCATATAATTAGCGTAGGCGGCAGAATCGTCGCGAATGAGCGAATACACATCAATATTGCTGATGGTGGGACTCACAATCACCGATTTTGCGCGGTATTTCTCCACGAGCAGATATTTGCGCTTCACTTGCTCGGCTTCCTCAAATTTGAGGTCGGCAGCATAGCGTGCCATTTCATCGCACAAATAGTCGCTCACGTATTTTGTTTCACCATTAAGGATATGAATGATTTCATCGATATATTTTGCGTATTCATCGGGCGAAATCAAGCCTTGGCAGGGACCGTCGCAACTTTTGAGGTGAAACTTCAGGCAAAGACGGTGTTTCTTCGATTCCACCGCTTCTGGCGTGAGATTGTAGCGGCACGAACGAATCGGGAAAATTTCCTTCAGCGCGTCGAGCAAAGCCCATGCCACTTCAGTCTTGGGATAGGGACCGAAAAAACGCCCATGCTTGTTCACCTTTTCACGAGTGAGATACACTCGCGGAAATAGTTCCTTCGTTACGCAAATCCACGGATACGACTTATCATCTTTCAGCAGCACATTGTAGCGCGGCTGATAGGTTTTAATCAAACTATTCTCAAGGTCGAGCGCCTCCTCCTCGGTGTTCACCACTATATATTCCAAGTTGTGAATGTGGCGCACGAGCATGTTGGTGCGAAGCACAGAGTGAACCCTATTGAAATAAGAGCTCACCCTGCGCTTCAAATTCTTCGCCTTGCCCACGTATATTACTGTACCCTCTTTGTTGAAGTATTTATACACGCCGGGGCAATCGGGCAAAAGACTAATCTTGAGTTTTAAGTCGGGGTTCAAATTATATAGTTCCGATTTATACTTTATTTGTCGGGGAAATCGAAAAGCGAAGTCACTTCCACATCTGCAGGGAAGAGCGCGCGGCCGTTAAGTCCGAGGAGTTCGCAAATGAAATTGATATACACCTTCTTTGGATTCATCGATTTCACCAGTTCGTAGGCAGCCATCATTGTGCCGCCAGTAGCAAGCAGGTCGTCGTGAATCACCACGATATCATCGGAGGAAATGGCATCTTTGTGGATTTCTATCACATCGGTGCCGTATTCTTTCGCATATTCTTTCTGAATGGTTTCGGCTGGCAGTTTTCCCGGTTTGCGCAATGGAACGAATCCAGCGTTGAGATCCACAGCAAGCATAGCGCCACCGATGAATCCGCGGGCTTCAATACCCACCACCTTAGTGATACCTTTATCCTTGTAGAGGTCGTGCAAACCTTGGCGCATGATTTGGAGCGCTTCGGGATTTTTGAAGGCTGTGGTAAGGTCTTTGAACTGAATGCCCGGTACTGGGAAATCAGGAATGTTGCGAACTACGCTTTTCACTTTGTCAAGTTGTTCTTGTTTCATTGTTGTATTTAGTTGGTTGTTTTATTTTTTGTTCAACACAGGTGTTCCACGTGGAACAATTTCGAGTTATCTTCCTAAAAGCAAGAGCAATATATTCACGTCGCTCGGCGATATGCCCGGAATACGCGAAGCCTGCCCCACCGTTTCGGGATCTATCTTTTCGAGCTTCTGGCGCGCCTCGGTAGAGAGTGAATGAATGTCGGAATATTTGAATTTGCCACGAATTTTCACATGCTCAAGGCGAGAAAGTTTTTTTGCTATCGCTTCCTCGCGGGCGATATATCCGTTGTATTTTATGGAAATTTCGGCTGCTTCCACAATCTCTTCGCGGCGTGCCTGCTCCAGTTCCAAAATGCGTTTTTGGAGTTCGGGAATCATTTCGGCAAGCAAGAAAATGCTGAGTTGCGGACGCAAAATCAGGTCGTAGAGTTTGCAACCGTGAGCCAGAATTGGGAACCCGGCACGCTCAAATTCGGGGTTGATAAGCGAGGTTTTCACCGAAAATTCCTTGGCAAATTCCACCAAATTTTCCACCGCTTCCCACTTCGAACGCATCAAATCGTAGCGTTCTTGGGTAGCCAAACCGAGGGCATAGCCCTTAGGGGTTAGGCGTCGGTCGGCATCGTCTTGGCGAAGCAAAATGCGGTGCTCTGCCCTACTGGTGAACATGCGATACGGCTCGTCAACACCCTTGGTCACGAGGTCGTCGATAAGCACACCAATGTAGGCCTCATCGCGGCCGAGCACGAAAGATTCGCCCCCTGCCACGGCTTGATGGGCGTTGATACCAGCCACCAAACCCTGCCCAGCGGCCTCTTCATAACCAGTGGTACCGTTGACTTGACCTGCGAAAAACAGGTTTTTTACGAGTTTGGTTTCGAGGTTATGATGCAGTTGTGTGGGGTCGAAAAAGTCGTATTCAATGGCATATCCAGGACGGTAGGCCTGCACATTTTCAAAGGCAGGAATCTTGGAAAGCGCCTCAAATTGCACCTTCCACGGCATGGAAGAAGAGAAGCCATTCAGATACATTTCGTGGGTGCTCTCCCCTTCTGGTTCGAGGAACAACTGGTGCTGTTCCTTGTCAGGGAAAGTGACCAATTTGGTCTCGATGCTGGGGCAATAACGTGGCCCGATACTCTTGATTTGACCGTTGTAAAGTGGCGATTCAGGCAGTCCCTCACGCAAGATTTTGTGTAATTCCGAGTTGGTGTAAACTATCCAGCAGGGTCGCTGTTTGAGTTCACTTTTCACCGTTGGAAGGAACGAAAAGTGGTGAAAATCGGCATCTCCCTCTTGGATTGTGGCCTTGCTGAAGTCAACAGTTCGCTCATCAAGTCGCACAGGAGTGCCCGTTTTCATGCGTTGAACAGTGAATCCGAGGTCGCGAAGTTGCTCGGTAATTCCGTGCGAAGCAGGCTCCGAAACACGGCCACCCTCAATCTGCACAGGCCCCACATGCATCAATCCATTAAGGAATGTGCCAGCAGTCAATACCACAGATTTAGCGGTAAATTCAACGCCAAAGGCGGTTTTCACGCCCTTCACCACCCCATTTTCAATGGTCAGACCCACAGCGGAATCTTGCCACATATACAGATTAGGCGTGTTTTCGAGAATATTGCGCCATTCGGCAATGAAGCGAATGCGGTCCGCTTGAGAGCGTGGGCTCCACATGGCTGGACCTTTCGATCGGTTCAACATGCGGAACTGGATAGAGCTGCGGTCGGTGACGATACCCATCTGACCGCCAAGAGCATCTATCTCTCTCACTATCTGTCCTTTAGCAATACCACCAACGGCAGGATTACAACTCATTTGCGCAATTTTGTTCATATCCATAGTGATCAAAAGCGTGGTAGAGCCAAGGCGCGCAGCGGCGGCAGCGGCTTCACAACCGGCATGGCCGGCACCAATCACTATGACATCGTAGGCATAATTCATGATTCAAAAATATTTGAAGGCACTATAGCAAGTGCCTCATTTTCATGTTGTTCCATAATTTCTCGCTCTCCCGGTCCCTTGTCGTTGATGCCACACAGATGCAGCACGCCATGGATAATCACACGCAGCAATTCCGAGTCATACGACTTGGCGAACTGCTCCGCATTGGTGCGAACGGTGTCGAGCGAAATCACCATATCACCACTGATGCGACGACGATTGCTGTAGTCGAAGGTGATGATGTCGGTGTAATAGTCGTGCTGGAGAAATTTGCGGTTGGTGTCGAGCATATACTCGTCGTCGCAAAAAATATACGACAACGCCCCTACCCTCTTTCCGAGCGAAGCGGCAACTTTTTCAACCCAACTCGCCACTGCCTCATGATTGAGTTGAGGTAGCACTACGTTTTCTGCTATGTAAGAAATTTGCGTCAAAGCCTTACTTTTTAAAATCCGAAAATCTTAATATTATTAATGTGCAAGCCGCGCCAAAGCGAAAGTATTGGCACAGACTTTCACAATTACAAAGATAATTCTTTTGCGTGGAAAAATAGGGTTAAATTTGCTCAAATTTAGCGTTTGCGATTTTTCTGAACGAAAATCAGAAACAGCAAAATTGCACCTTTCATCTTACTACTCAATCGTTTAAGCCATTTTTTAGGCTTTGAGAATCGCATATTTGTTCGCCATCTGGGAGTTTTGGGGATTTTTGGCATAATTTGGCACATATTTTGCACTATTTTTAGGCAAAATGATTTTTGAGCAAAAAATTGCCATATAAGTAAAATTATGAGTATCTTTACTAACTCAAGCAATTTACCATCAAAAAGCAAACATTAAACGACAACTAAATTTTTTATATCATGATTGAATATTTTCAAACCAACCTCTGGCTCATGTGGATTTTAGTGGGAATCTGTTTCCTCATCCTTGAGCTGACCTCGGGAGATTTCTTCTTCATGAGTTTTGCGCTCGGCGCAGTGGCTGCCACACTGGTGGCGCTTTGCGGAACCGGACTGGTGCCACAACTCCTGGCATGGATTGTGATTTCTATCGCCTTCCTTTTATTCGTTCGCCCCTTTGCGCTGAGATACCTGCACCGCAACGACAAAAACATCTCCACCAACATCGACGCACTGATTGGTCGCGAAGGCAGAGTGGAAGAAGCCATCGCGCCAGGCGAAAGCGGATATGTGGCCGTGGACGGCGACGTGTGGAAGGCTGTTTCACGTGAAACAGATGTGATAGAAGTGGGCGAAAAGGTGAAAATCGTGGACCGCAAAAGCCTTATCGTGACGGTGGAGCGCATCTAAGCACACCACAACCCCAACAAACGAAACAAGATTATAATTTATTCATTCTAAAGCAAATAGTAGTATGACAACAGCAAGTATTGGCATGTGGGTACTGATTGCACTAATCGTGTTCGTGCTCATTCTCGTGAAAAAGAGTTTGGTGATTATCCCTCAATCCGAAACCAAAATTATTGAGCGATTGGGTAAGTATTACGCCACGCTGAAGCCGGGCATCAACGTGATTATCCCTTTCATCGACCGCCCAAAAACCACCGTGGCTTACTCCAACGGCAGATATTTCTACACCAACACCATCGACCTGCGTGAACAGGTGTATGATTTCGACAAGCAAAATGTGATTACTAAAGACAATGTGCAGACTCAAATCAACGCGCTGCTCTACTTCCAAATCGTGGAACCTGAAAGCGCGGTGTATGAAATCAACAATCTGCCTAACGCTATCGAAAAACTCACGCAAACCACCCTGCGTAACATTATCGGTGAACTCGAACTCGACGAAACACTCACCTCGCGCGACACCATCAACACCAAACTACGCGCGGTGCTCGACGACGCCACCAACAAGTGGGGCGTGAAGGTGAACCGTGTTGAACTTCAAGACATTACACCTCCACAATCGGTGCTTCAAGCCATGGAAAAACAGATGCAGGCTGAGCGTAACAAGCGTGCCACAATCCTCACCAGCGAGGGCCAAAAAGCGGCTGCCATTCTGCAATCGGAAGGTCAGAAAACTGCCCGTATCAACCAGGCTGAAGCCGACAAGCAAACACAAATTCTGCAAGCCGAAGGTGAGGCGCAAGCACGAATCCGCAAGGCTGAAGCAGAGGCTATCGCCATCAACAAGATTACCGAGGCTGTGGGTCAAAGCGCCAACCCTGCCAACTATCTGCTGGCTCAAAAATACATCGGCATGATGCAGGAAGTGGCTGAAGGCAACACCACCAAGACCGTTTACCTCCCCTACGAGGCAACCAACCTGTTGGGCAGCATCGGCGGCATCAAAGACCTGTTTAAAGACAAATAATCCACTCCCCTTTTCGGGAACAAAAAGCACCCATTTGAGAAATAATCGCTCGTGTGGGTGCATTTTTTATGTCAAATTGTAGGATATTTTGATAAAAAAAACGTAAATTCGCTTTTTGAAGAATATCCCTTAACATAAACACGACGCGATGATTAATATTTTTCACATAGTGAGCAACAAAATCTGGAGCGGACCCGAACAGTACGCCTACGATTTGATGCTGAAACTCAAAGATCAAGACGAGTATTACGTGGAGATGGTGTGCGGCAAAAGCGACACGGTGCTGAACCGATTCCGTCCTCTCGAAATACCGATTTCTATCTTGCCACTGAAGGGCATAACCGACCTCGACAGCCCCAAACGCTTCAAGCGTCTGCTCAAGCGTGGGCAAAACATCATTCATGTTCACTCGTTTAGCGATGCTGTGACGGCTGTGCTGGCAAAGCACATGAGCGCCAACAGCAAGAATGTGAAAATCGTGTTGTCGCTCCACGGTGTGGAACGCCCACGGCTGAATATGATTTCGAAGAAAATCTATCGCGAACTCGACCGCATCGTGTTTGCCTCGCAAAAGGCTTACGATTCGTTCATTCCACGCATCAAGAATTTCGACACATCGAAGGCGGTGATTATCCGCGACAGCGTGCTCCGAGCCGACGACACAGCCACCCCAACCCCATCGCTGCGCGAGAAATTCGACATTCCTTACGACCGTGCGCTCATCATGTACCACGGCAGACTGTGCCGCGAGAAGGGCATTGACACACTGATTAAGGCGTTGGCGCAACTCGACCGCGACACCTACCACCTGGTGCTCGTGGGCGAAGGACACCACAAGTTTATGGCACAAATTAAGGGATTCATTGTGGCTAATCAGCTGCTGAAAAATGTGTCGTTCATGGGCTACTGTCCAAACGTGCAACCGCTTGTGAAACAGTGCGATTTCGGTGTTTTGCCAAGCACAAAACCCGAAGCGCTGGGATTGAGCAACCTTGAATATATGATGCTCGGCAAGGCACATATCACCACCAACAACGGTGCGCAACTCGAATACCTCACCAACGGTGAAAATGCCCTACTGGTTGACCCCGAAAACCAGTTCCAGCTCGCCGACGCTATCAAGCAACTCATCGAAAATCCCGAACTCCGCAACAAAATCGGCGCCCAAGCGCAGGACGACTACGACCACCACCTCGGCTACGACTCCTTCTACGCCCAAATGACCGCCCTCTACCACTCCCTCTTCTAATCCTAAACCCCAACCCAACCAAATACAGAAAAAACACCGATTTTATCCAATTAAAATCCATTCACACCAATTATAACAATCGGTGAAAATTGGGTAATAATGGATAAAATCGGTGTTTTAATTTATCAAAAAAAGAAGCGATTGATACGGTAGGGACGTGATAAATCACGTCCGCCCACAATTATAGTAGCACATTGATATACAATCATTTAATGCGGACGCGAAATATCGAATCCCTACCAATAAAACTCAAACTCGGTGAGATTTAACGCTATCAAAGAAAAATCTGTGAAATCTGTGAAATCTGTGGAATCTGTGTGAGATAAAGCCAACGACAATGCAAAAGGAATTGGGGTATTTTTTTATTTGCGTTTTCGGATAATCTGATTTCTGAAAATTGGTTTTTCGCCGAAGGCGAGCGGTATTTATCCTTTTGGCGATGCCACCGACCTCGTAAGAGGGCGGCGTTGGTGATGTGGTGTGGCTGATTCAAGCTTCGGCTTGAAATCAGACATGCCACAGCACTAACGACAAGTGCGAAGCACTGGCATCGCCAAAAGGCTGTTTTTTATGTTTTTGTTTAAGTCCCTCAGTATTTTTCCACTGAACCGCGGCAAGGCACACATCTGGTGGGATTCGTGTGAAGGTGGGGAAAAAAGAAAAAGGTTCCAGAAATTGGAACCTTTTCTGTGGGCAGGGACAGATTCGAACTGCCGAAGCCGTGAGGCAACAGATTTACAGTCTGCCCGTTTTAACCACTTACCTACCTACCCGTGCTTATTTAGCGATGCAAAGGTAAGTATCTTTTTTGATTTACACAACTTTTTCGCAAAAAACCATTCATTTTGGTGCTTAATCAAGGTTTAATTGCTATTTTTGTAGCATAAAATTGAGCATTATTATGAGAAAAATATCTTTTTGCATCATATCCACACTTGCCCTGCTGGGCATTATCGCTACAAGTTGCAGCAAATCGTTCAAAATCGAGGGCAATATCCAAAACTTAGGCAACCAAAACGTGCTCATGGTGTGGGCCACTGCCGACGGCGTGAAGGAAGTGCGCACCGTGGCTAACAACAACCGCTTTGAGTTTCAGGGCGAAAGCCCCGACCCTGCCCTTGTGGTAATCTACGACTCGCAAAGCAAGATGATGGCGCACTTCGTGATGGAAAACGGCGACCACACGCAGTTGCGTGGCGACCTCAACGACGTTTACGGCATTGAGATAAAGGGCTCCGACGTGAACGAGCGATGGTATAAGTTTATCAAGGACCACCGTGCCGAATACGACGAGTTTAACCACACCACCCTCGACGCGTCGATAGAGAAATACGCAGCCGAAAACCCTTCCGACCTGCTCTCTACCCTACTACTGATTGTGGACTATAGCCAACTCAACAACCAGCAGAAAATGAAAGGACTGCTGGCGAAAATCGACAAAGACGCGAAGCCGGCATGGCTGATGAAGGCGTATGAGCGACTGGTGGAACGCCGCCCGAAAAGCGCAGGAAGAATCAACTCTATCCTTTTGCTGGAGGACAACGGTGAGTTTGGCTCGCTAAGCACCAACACGGCGAAAGCCACCCTGCTCTATTTGTGGGTGAACAGCAGTTCGCACAACAATGAGATGAGCAGCATCACCAAGTGGGCGGAAGAATTTCCCGACAAGCACCAACTGCAAATCTGCGACATTTACATCGACCCCGACACCGTGTCGTGGCGCAATTACACCCAGCGCGACGGTTCCACTTGGCGCCACTTCTGGGCTCCAGAAGGTCCGCTCAACAATCAAATCAAGGGTTTGGCAGTGACCTCTACCCCACTCTACGTGGTGACCGATTCGCTTGGAAATGTGACCTATAACGGCTCCGACATCATCGATGCCGAAAAGCATCTCCGCACCCTCCTTAAATAAACAGTCCCCTAAAAAAAATCTGGTTATTTTTTAACAATGATATACATGTTTTCCCTGTAATCATGTAGTGATGATTGAAAAAATCCCGTAGGGATTAGATGTGTGTAGGCAGGTATGCAGAAAAGATGTAATGGAGCGAAGCGAAATGGAATCTTTTCGAAATGCCTGCAATAGATATGTTCAGTATTATGCATTCCAGCGGAATGCGACAACTTCAAATTGCCCTATAATGGCGAAATCGCATCCCGCTGGGATGCATATTTGTTATGCGATATTTGCA
>ERZ1026876.587-NODE-587-length-21109-cov-48.748076_pt1 | contig 21109 bp, 26 predicted proteins | sample MGYA00380168_ERZ1026876 | MGnify/ENA primary metagenome ERZ1026876 (study PRJEB33269, sample SAMEA4719804) | human gut metagenome | biome: human-associated habitat; feature: organic feature; material: feces | place: Cameroon | collected 2013-10 ... | reverse complement strand
GTATATGGAGAGCTACAAGGAAATACATCCTATGAGTCTGTACTTGGTGCAGAAGTAACATTACCATTATTGATTGGGAATTATGTAGAAATAAACTAAAATAATACAAAATAACGAAGCGTCAGAATGGATTTTCTGGCGTTTTTATTTTTGATTAATATAATTTTAAGGAGTACATTATGAAAATTAAGGATAAAGAAGTGAATTTAAAGATAACACCTAAAGCGCTTTTGAAAATTGAAGAGCAATATAAAGATTTTGATATTTTAGGGTTATTTAGAGGTGTTAGTGAGGATAAAGAGCCTAGGATTTCTGATTATTATAAAGTAATTTATGCCGGTTATTTAGGAGCTGAGCAGGAAGAAATTACATTTGATGAATTTTTAAAATTAATTGAAGATATAGATATTCTTGAAATAAATAAAATTGGCGTTGAATTATTAATAAAAAGAAAAAACTAAGATTCCAAGAAAGTTTTATAAAAGTTACGAAGAAACGGAAAGAAAAGAAAATATAAAATTCCAGACATACAAATATGCAGTGTAGCAGATTTGTATGTTTTTTTTGTACACATAAATAAAATTGATCCGAAAACATTTTGGGAAAGTGATATTGCTTTCTTGGAGAATATAAGCGATAACATAACAGCATTTGAGAACTATTTAAATAATCCTAAAGAATATTAAGAGGTGAAGAAATGTCTAAGAATAAACAAGAAATAAAATTTGAAGCAGATGTAACAGGGTTTAAAAGTGCAATAAAAGATGCGACAGCACAAATAACCTCTTTAAACAAAGAATTAAAATTAAATCAAGCTCAAATGAAAAACAATAAAAATGATACTAATTTATTGCAAGAGCAAATTAAAACTCTAGACGAGGAATATAAAAAACAAAAAGAAATTGTAGAGAATACGCAAGAAGCATATGCAAGAGCTGTAGATCTTTTAGGTGAAAACTCTGAAGAAACAAAAAAATGGGCAAATAGATTAACAGATGCTCAGACTAAACAAGAAAAAATAAAAACAACATTAAATGAAGCAAATGAACAATTAAAGAAGCAAACCGATGTTTTAAACAACTTAGGAGAGAGTTGGAAAAAAGCAGGAGATAAAATTACTAAAGTTGGAGATAAGCTTGGAAAAATTGGAACAGGGTTAACTGCAGCAAGTGCAGGTGTTACTGCAATTGCTGGAGCAAGCGTAAAAGTAGCAATAGATTATGAAAGTGCGTTCGCAGGTGTTGCAAAAACTGTTGACGCAACGGATGAACAATTACAACAACTAAGTGATGGAATATTGGAAATGTCTACAAGAATGCCGGCAGCTGCAACAGAGATTGCAGGTGTGGCTGAATCCGCTGGACAATTGGGTATTAAAACAGAAAATATTTTAAGTTTCTCTGAGGCAATGATTGGACTGGGTGAAGCAACCAATTTAACAGCTGATGAAGCGTCTTCGCAATTAGCAAAGTTTGCTAATATAATGGGAATGTCACAAAATGACTTTGATAAATTAGGATCTAGTATTGTTGATCTAGGAAATCATTTTGCAACAACTGAAGCAGATATTGTTGCAATGGCAATGCGTCTTGCGGGAGCAGGGAAACAAGTTGGTTTAAGCGAAGGACAAGTTCTGGGTCTGGCAACAGCTCTAAGTTCTGTTGGTATAGAAGCGGAAATGGGTGGATCTGCTATTAGTAAAGCAATGGTAAAAATGCAAAATGCCGTTGATTTAGGTGGCGGAAAAATGGAAACTGTACTAAAAAAAGCAGGAATGTCTTTGCACGAAATGGAATTGTTAGCTGCAAATAGTCCAAAAGACTTTAGGGCACTAGCAGATAGCTTGGACATTACAAGTACAGAGTTAAAAAATATGATAACAGCAGGTACTAACTTAGAAGATTTTGCTAAAGTTTCCGGAATGACAGCGGAACAGTTTAAAAAAGCGTGGAAAGAAGATGCTGCAGGAGCTTTAAGTGCCTTCATTCAAGGGTTAGGGCATGCAGAAGACAAAGGTGAAAGTGCTATAACAATGTTATCTGAAATGGGATTAACAGAAGTTAGACTACGTGATTCTTTATTAAGAGCAGCAAACGCTGGAGATTTATTTAATAATGCCATAGAAACTGGAACTGCTGCGTGGAAGGAAAATACAGCACTAACAAATGAAGTAAATAAAAGATATGCTACAACAGAATCACAAATGAAAATGTTAAAAAATGAAGCAATAAAATTGGGAGTTGAGTTTGGAAATGAATTAGCACCATCTTTAAGAGATCTATTAAAACAAGCAAAACCATTACTTTCTAAGATTGCTGAGGCAATAAAGAAATTTAGCGATTTGGATTCAAAAACCAAACAAAATACGATAAAAATAGTTGCACTTACAACTGCAATAGGTCCATTACTAAAAATAGCTGGAACAACCTTATCAACAGGAGGAAAGATAATTTCTGGATTAGGAAAAATGAATACTAATATTAGTAGTTTAACAGCAAATGTAAAAGTAGGGCAAAGATCTTTAAGTAATTATGTATCGGGATTTCAAACTTTTGCTATTGCAGCTACAGCAGCTTATGCTGCAACAGAGCTAGTTGTTGCAGGTGTGCAAATAGCAACAAATGTGTATACACAGGATTTAACAAAACTTAAAGACTATACGCAAGAAATTAAAAATGAGAAACAAGCACTAGAAGATTTAAAGGCAAGTAAAGAGACAGAACTGACAACGAATCTAACAATGATTGAGGGCTATAAATCTTTATGGGATGAATTAAAATTAATTACAGATGAAAACGGTAAAATTAAAGAAGGATATGAAGATAGAGCAAATTATATTGTAACAAAATTAAATTCTGCACTTGGCACAGAAATAGAAATAAATGGTAATGTAATACAAAGTTATAAGGAAATCCAAAACCAAATTGATCAAACTATTTTAAAAGCAAAGGCTAGTGCAATAATGACAAGTAAACAAGAGCTATATACAAAAGCAACAGAAGAATTAACTGAATGTCAAAAAAAATTAGCAGAAGAAGAGCAAAATTTAGTTGAACAAGAAAAAAAAGTATCTGATGCACGAAATGAATTAACATCTGCAACAACATTGTACCAACAATCTAGAGCAAAGTTAAATTATGATAAAGAATTAAATAAAATGTCAGAAATACAAACAAGCATAAACGAAACAAAAAATATAATTAAGGATAGCCAAGATATTGTAACAGAATACGATTATGATTTACAACTAATGACTACTAATACAGCCGAGTCACTTGAAGAGATGGTTGAACGAAATAAGGTTAGTTTAAGCAAAGATACGGATACAGCAACACAAGAAATAACAACACAGATAAATTTGTTAAATGAAAAAATAAATAGATATAGAGAATACTATAACAAAGCAACAGAAATACAAGATGAAGCAAATGCAAAAATGTATAACAACCAAATAGAAAATGATAAAAAAACAATAGAGGAGCTAGCAAATAAATTAAAAAGCATGACAAGTGCAACGCAAGAGCTAACACCCGAACAAATTGAAGCTTGGAAAGCTGTAGCTTCTGCTTCTGTAGTTGTGTATTCGAACACACTTGCTGAAATGCCAGAAACCACAAGAGCAAAAATTGAAGAGGCTACAGGAATTGTTGCTACAACAGTAAATCTGCAATCAGCTTCTAGTGAATTAGGAACTGAAACCGCTAGTGCATTTGATCAATCGAATCAAATGAGCAATTCCGCTATGAATATGGTGACAGCTGCAAGCACAACAATGAATAACAATACGGATAAAACATATCAGGCAGGCAAATTATTAGCAGAAGTTGGAATTGATGGAATAGAAACAGTTGATTATAAAGAAAAAGGTAGTAGTATTGCTACAGATTTGAAAACAGGATTAGAAAGTCAGAAATCCAAAATGGAAGATGCAGGTTCTAGCTTAGGAAATAGTTTTATGTCGACATTTAAAAGTATTACTAAAACAGGAACTATTACTGGTTTAATAAGTACTATAAAAGGATCACATGCTGATGGTCTAGCATATGTTCCATACAATGGTTATGTAGCAAGATTGCATGAAGGTGAGAGAATATTAACAAAAAAAGAAAATGAAAATTATATAAGAAATAATATAGATAATAGAAGTAGCAATATTGTAGTTAATTTTTATCCACAAAAAATGACAGACGATGAATTAAATAGAGCATACAAATATATTAACAGAAAGTGGGGTGTTAGAGCATAATGAATTATAGATATGAGGATATACGAAATTTTTACTTTGAAAATGAAATAGGAAAAAGAGTAAATTGTCAAAAAATAAATGGCAATTTATTTTTATATAATGTTTCTGGTTTAGGATTTAAAAAAAACAATGATTATGTCCGAGTTGGAAATACATTTATAAAGAATAAAGAGGAAATAGAGCAAAGAGAATATTAACAAAAAAAGAAAATGAAAATTATATAAGAAATAATATAGATAATAGAAGTAGCAATATTGTAGTTAATTTTTATCCACAAAAAATGACAGACGATGAATTAAATAGAGCATACAAATATATTAACAGAAAGTGGGGTGTTAGAGCATAATGAATTATAGATATGAGGATATACGAAATTTTTACTTTGAAAATGAAATAGGAAAAAGAGTAAATTGTCAAAAAATAAATGGCAATTTATTTTTATATAATGTTTCTGGTTTAGGATTTAAAAAGAGCAATGATTACGTCCGAGTTGGAAATACATTTATAAAGAACAAAGAGGAAATAGAGCAATCTACAATAACTGGAGAACTTGAATTTTATGAAATGACATATGATGAATATAGAAATTTTATAGATTTTATATTGTGTGCAACTAGTTTAAAACTTATTTATGTGCCTAAAAATACAAATAGGATAGAGTATTACAGAGATATAGATGTTATAGAGCTAGAAAAAAACGAAGAGGATGAATTTAATATTTTAACAACTCCAATTACAATAAATTGTACTTCGCTTTGGTATAAGCAAAATAATATAATATACAATGTAGAAAATGTTGAAGATGAACTGCGATGGGAGTTTGTTTGGGATCCAATTTTCGCTGATTATGAGCATAGAAGTATTATTTTTTCAAATTCTGGACATGTAGAAGCTCCATTTTTATTGGAAATTGGTGGGTATATCGAAAATCCTAAAATGGAAGTTATTGTTAATAATAAAAAGATATATGAGGTAACATTTAACATTACATTAAATGAAAATGAGAAAATAGTATATTCTACCAAAGAAAATGATATGTATATAAAAAAAATCAATAAAGATAACACATATGAAAACTTATTTAATTTATTAGATCTAAATAACATTAATTTCTTTAATCTTCCAAAAGGAACATCGGAGATTAAGTTAGAGGCTAACACAGATATATTGAATGCAAAACTAACTATCTATGAGCAATATATAACAGTTTAAAAGAGGTGATTATTTATGTTAAGAGGACATGTTTTTAAATTACAAACATTTGAAGCACAAGCTTTTGCACATTTTATTGATACATTTTTACAAGGAAATTGCGGAATTACTAAAGGATGTGAATTAAATTATACAAGCACATCGGTTACAATTTCAAAAGGTTTTTTTTGTGTGAAAGGTCGATTGCTTGAAATTATAGGAAACGAAACAAATACAGATATTACAAATACTGGTTATTATACACTTGTTTGTGAGATTGATTTAACGAAAGAAAATACGAAAATAGCACTTAATCAAGCGAAAATAAAATTAATAAAAAATGCTAATAGCTATGCAATCTTGCAACAAGACGATTTATTTAATAATGGCAATATTTATCAATTTGAGTTTGCTAGATTTAAGGTTGTAGATTCGGCTATAACGGACTTTGAAGATAGAAGAACATTCTTAAAATTGGAAAGCTTATACAAACAGATACTAGATAATTTTGATAAGACTTTAAACGATAAAAGTGAAGAAGCTGATATCGTATTACAAAAAATAAACGAAGAATTAAACAATATAGTAGATAGCAGTGCTTTTGTGTTAAAAACGCAAATACAAACAGGAACAGAAATTCCAAAAGAATTGCCAGAAGGAACTATTTATTTTCAGATTTTTGACGATTAGGAGGTAAAAAATGGCAAGTGGAACAATAAATTTAAACAGTACAAAGAGCACATTAAAAGGGAAAATTGAGTGGAGTTCTTTTTCTAATGGAAGCAATGCAAATTCTTCTACAGTGACTGCATCTTTATATATAGCAAGAACAGATGGATATACAACTAAAGGGACTTGGAATTTTGGATTCAATGTAGCCGGCACTCAAAATTTTAGTTCCTGGTACGGTAGTGTAAGTTCTGGTTGGGTATGTGTTGCAAGTATGACTGTAACTGTAGGACATAACGGAAATGGAACTGGTTGGTGCTATTTAGAAGGATATGTAAATGGACCTTCTGGAACATCCATGAGTGGATATAGAGTAAGCGGAAGTACTACAGTACAATTAGATACAATTCCAAGATATTTAAATATAACTTCCCATTATATAGAAAATACCGGACTAAATAGTATTACAGTTAGATGGACAACAGATTCTGCAAGAGACTGGACTCAATATAGTTTAAATGGAGCAGCATGGACTAACGATGTAAATAATTCCATTGCAGGTGATAATAAAAGTGGAACATACACAATAACAGGGCTTTTACCTAATACACAATATAGTATTAGAACACGATGTAGAAGAAGTGACAGTGGCTTGTGGACTGAAACGGGTGTTATATATGGAACAACAAAAGATATTGCTAAGATAAGCAGTGCAGATAATTTTAATTTTGGAGATAATTTTAAAGTAAATATAACAAATCCATCTAAAGCAAATGTTAAATTAGATATATTAGTAAATAATATTAATATATTGTCTAAAAACCTAAATACGGGCGTGAATAATATAGAATTTACGCAAGAACAGTTAGACAATTTATACAAGCAATTTAAAAATAATAATTCCGTTACTATTAATTATATTGTAACAACAAATAATAGTTATACAGACAAAAGAAATGTAATTTGCGCATTGACAGGAAATGCAAAGACAATAAAGATTTGCAAAAATGGAGTAATAAAAAGAGGAAAAGTATTTATTAATATAAACGGACAAGTAAAGAGAGCTGTTGTTTGGATTAGTGCAGATAAAACTGCCAAAAGATGTTTTTAGGAGGTATGTATGGAACTTTATGTAGTAGATAATAAAACACTAGACATAATATCTGTTTGTAATGTATGCGATTATAATTTAAATTTAGACGAAGAAACAAACGGAATAAGTGAATTTGTACTACCAAATTTAAATAATATAAAAAAAGGGTGTTATTTGGTATTAAATGGATTATATAAGCAGTTTTTATTTGTAGTAGATGAAGATATAGCAATCAATAAGAATGAGACTTGTGTGACAGTTCCAGCCTTAGATATATCCAATATTTTTGATAGAAAAGTAATATTAAAAGATAAAGAAAAAATGCAAGAAAAAGGAATTGAAAATTTTATAGCAGATACAATCTTAGAAAATTTTGCAAATACGAATGATACAATATTAAATTTAGATTACATAGATGTGTATATACATAGCAATACAAAATCTTCTGTTGCCATAGACGAAGACAATGGATTATATAACTTCCATACTTTTTTAATTAATTGTAGACAATACAAAGATATATACACAGAATTTTCTATAATAAATAAAAGATTAAAAATCGATATAGGATATAAGCTAGAAGAAACGATGTTAATAGATGCAACACTTCCAGAAGTTACAAATTACAACAAAATCTATGAAGTTGATCCAGTAACAAAAGTAGAAGCATATATAAGATCTGATTCATCTACATATTATTTATATTTAACAGCAGATAGAAATACAACAACAGACAAAGATGATCCCAATAGAATATTTGGAAGAATAGAAACTATAAGTTGTGATACTTTAGGAAACGCAAAAGAAGAAGCTTTAAATACAATAAAAGCAAATACATATAAACATTTAGTAGAATTTAGTATAGCAAAAACTTCTAAGCTTATAGATGTTTCTAAATTATATTTAGGAAGACGAATAAAGATAAAGACAGAAGATAGCATATACGATAGTTATATAAGTGCAATAACAATAACAGACGAAAATTTTATATCTTTTAAAACTGGAAATTTAAGAATCGATTTTACTGATAAACAGAGACAACAAAAAAGGGATGGAACTGTAGGAAATAAAATTGATAGATCCGGAGGTACGATAACAGGAGATTTGACCGTAAAAGGAAAAATATTAAGCCCTGTCGGAGAAATTTTAGCTGGAAAAATTTTATATGATAATAGTAGTGGAACAACGGGAACAGTAGTATTAAATGAATCTGCAGCTAATTTTAAATATTTAGAAATATATGTATTATCAACTTCTGATTCTGCAATAGGATATAGTCTTAATTGTACAAAAATCAATAATCCTAATGGTAAATCAGCAATTTTGATGTCTGGTTATAGTAGTACAAGCGATTTTAATTTAAAAATGTGTATTGTATTAATATCGGATACATCAATTTCTAGACCATATGGATCTTGGGAGTTTAGCGATAGTAACCACATTTCTACAAATTATATTGGTATAACAAAAGTAATAGGATACAGATAGGAGGAACAAAATGGCATTAAAAAAAGATATAGAATTAGATAATGGAATAATTGCTACATATCACAGGATTGTTAGTATTGTAAAAGTAACTAATAAATTATGCGTTATAGAAGTAGCATCTTATATAAATAAGTTGCAAAGAGAAAAAGAAATGGAAGCATTAAAAACACGGATCGACAATGAATGTCTTTATTGAAACCACTTATATCAATAAAGAATACGACGAGCAAGAAATTATATCTGATATGTACAATTATTTAAAGAAAACTGAAAAATTTAAAGATGCGGAAGATTCTTAAAGGGGTGTGAAAAGAATGCAAAATAATATCTATATTGATACTAAAACAAGAAATATAAAATCCAGAGAGCATAATTTTCTTGGTATTGCCGGAGAGCATGAAATAGAGCAGATAGTATTTAAACTATCTGCTTTTATTGTAGGCGAGGCAATATTAGAAATACAAAAATATAACAAAGAAAATAAAATAGAAAAATATTTTATAAATCTTGAAAGGCAAGAAGAAAGCTACATTTTTAATGTAAAAAATAGTTTATTAGATGTAGCAAAGCCAATAAAAATGCAGTTGCATATAACAACTGCTAATGAAGAAGTTTTTAAATCCAAAATTTTTGAAATGCAAGTCTACGAAGCTATAGATGCAACAGAAACAGTTCCAGAGCAATATGCTGAATGGATAGATGTTGCAAATTCTGCAATAGCAAAAATGAATGAATTAGAGCAAACAATTTCTAAAAACGAAGGGCAACGACAAGAAGCCGAAACAAACCGAAATAATTCTGAAAAAATACGAAATGAATCCGAGAAAGATAGACTACAGAAAGAAGAAGAAAGACAAGAAGCAGAGCAAGAAAGAATGGAAAAAGAAAAAACACGAATAAAAAATGAATCCGACAGAATTATAAATGAAAACAGCAGAATTGAAGCAGAAAAAAACAGAAAGAGTGCAGAAGAGGACAGAACAGAAAATGAAACAAAAAGAGCAGAAAGCGAAGAAAAAAGAGCACAAGCAGAAGAAACCAGAGCTGAAGAGACAAAAAATGCGATTGCAGAAATAAAGAATTTAAATGAGGATTACAAAGATTTAGCAGAAGAAAAAACGGCAGAGTTGAACACTATAGCTGAGGGTGTAAAAAATATGGCAACAGCAATACAACTACCGCAATTCTACGTAGATAGAAAAATGAAATGTCACGGAATTTTTGCAACAAAGCTTTCTAATGTGGATTTATATATAAAAAAGGGCAAATTAACGGAAGGAGTGAAGGAACTTGAATAATCAAAGTGAGGACAGAGTCCTAGGTTATGTAGGAACATATCCAGTAGGAGATTATAATGAGCAAACTGAATACGAATATTTAAATGTTGTAACCCATAAAGGTTCTTCTTATGTTTGTATAAAAGAAGAAGGATGCATTGCCGTTGAACCACCAGATGAAGAGTGCTGGCAATTATTTGCAGAAAAAGGAGACCCTGGCGAAAAAGGCGATACAGGTGACATCGGACCTATAGGACCCAAACCTGTAAACGGAGTAGATTACAATACAGAAGCAGAGCAGAAAGAGTTTAAAGACAAAGTAGTAGCAGATAGTAAAACAGATTTAGAAAAATATATAGCAGAAAAAGAGACACATTTAGATAATTATACAAAAGAGAAAGAGACAAAATTAGACGACTATGTAACAGATACAGTAAAACCTACAATAGACACATATGTAACAGATACAACTAAGAAAGTCATAGACGCATACGAGAAAGAAAAAGAGAAAGTATTAGATACATATACGGACACTAAAAAAACAGAAATAGACAATTATGTAACAAACACATCTAAACCAGCGCTAGACCAGTACGAAAAAGAAAAAGAAGCAGAATTAGAAACAGCCAAAAATACTGCAATAGCTGAGTACGATGCACATGCAGAAAGTGTTTTAACAGAAACAGACGATTTGTTTAATGCACTAAACACAGAGAAAGCAAGTGGAACAGAGCTGTATATAGAAGATGCAAAACCTTGCAGAGTAATTAATGCAGAAATTAGTGGAATGTATAAGCAAGAAACTACAACTGGAGCACAATTAATAGATTATAAGATTATTGAAAGTTGTTCCGGAAATACGAAATATACATTTACAAACAAAATTTTAGAAATAACTGTTACTAATAATACAAATTCTAATATAACCTATAATATTACAAATGCAATAAAAAATAATCCAGGCAAAACCTTATATTTTAATTGTAAAAGCTATAAATTTAATGAGGGGATTAGTCCAAAAGTGCAATTATTAATTAAAAAAGATAATAACATAACATATAAGACAATTTTCGAGTCAAGCGGAGAAAAGAAACCTTATAATATTCCAGCTGATACGAGCGACATTACATCTGCAAGCATTCGCTTTGTAACAAATAATACTAATACAGTTGCAAGCACAAAAATAAGTGTTACAGAGCCTATTATATCTTTTGTACAAAATGCTAAATACGAACCATACACAGGAAATATTCCATCACCGAATCCGGACTATCCGCAAGAAATCGAACAGGTTAATAGCGTGAAATTAAACATAAGAGGTAAAAATTTATGCGATGGTATAAATCAAAATTGTTATCTAAACAATGATGTAAACATTTGCGGAAAAGTAACAGGTAACAGCGGATTAGCAATAGATGTACAAGACAAAGCATATGTAACTGTATCTACAAAAATAACACAAGATAGATACAGAATAGCATGTATCAACAGTTTGTTGCAGGAAGAAAAGGCAACTACTGTAGCATATAGAGGAGTACAAAAAGACAATACAAGTGCAACTGTAACTATAGACACTACAGGATATAAGTATTTAATAATTAACGCTACTGATTTAAGTAGTATTCTTGTCGAAGATGGTTCTGTTGCAACAGAATACGAGCCCTATCAAAATCAAGCAATTAATATAGATTTAAAAGGCAATAAACTATATGCTATTTCTGACACGATAGAAGATAAATTAATGATAGATAAAGATGGTAATATTGTATTACAAAAAAATGTTAATAAATATATTTTTACTGGAAATGAAAATTTTATAATAAATTCTACAACAGACAGCTACAGTGAATTTACATGTGTTATACTTAATTTATATCCTAAAAAATATTTTAAAACAAGAGCCAATAAATTTCTTTATAATTTGGATAATAGAATTTCAATTTCAGATACAGGGGCATTTTATATTCGAACACCAACTAAATTACAAATAGACACAATAGATAAATTCAGGGCCATTATTAAAGATACAGAAGTATATTATGTATTGGCAACACCAGCATTAATAGACCTAGGACAACTCCCAGAATTGCTAAAAACTTTTGAAGGCATAAATAACATTTGGGCAGAAACAAACCTAGGAAACACAAAGATAGAAATAGAATATGTGCAAGATGTTAAAAAACTACTAGAACAGCAAAATGCAAGACTAGATAGCATAGAAGCATTACTAAGTACAACAGAAACAAGTGCACTATTACTAGATAATATGCAGACAGATTTAGAGAAGGAGGTGGAGTAGAATGAACATAGCAACATTATTAGAAAAATTAATTGTAAAGAAATACTATGCAAATAAAGAAGACATAGAGAACAAATTAAATGTATTTTATGCAATGTCTAAAATTTCTGACGAAGAATACAGCAATTTAACATTAAAAGTAGAAGAAGTTTACGCAGTAGTAGAAGATACAGAAGTAACAGAAGAAGTTGCAGAAAGTGAGGCTGAATAATGAATAATATAGCAAATACTATAATACTTGTAGCAAGCCTTATAACAGCAGTAACAACAATAATAATATCTATGCAAAAAATATTAAAAAGAATGTTTGAGCCTGTCAATAAGAAAATTGACGGGCTTGATTTATCTCAAGCGAGAAATTATTTAGTGGACTTTCTGGCAGATATAGAAAATGGCGAAAAAAAAGATGAGTGCCAGGTAGAAAGGGCTTACGAGCTGTACGACCATTATACGAAAGATTTGCATGGAAACAGCTACATACATGCAAAATGGGAAAAAGTTATGAAAGGTAGTGAGAAATATGGAAAAGATTAAGAAAATAGCAAAATATACAACAAATGTATTAGCAATAATAGGTGCACTAGTAGCAGGCATTAATGGTGTAGATGGTATAACAATACCATATGCAACCCAGATAATACAAGTAATAGCGGTGTTACAAGGTGTAATAGGAACATACCTGTTAACTAATAAAACATTAAAAGGAAGTGAATAGAAATGAACATAAAAAATTATAGTAGAAAAAAAGATAGGCAAAAAAATATTACACAAAATATTAAGGTGTACGAGATTGCTTGCAAAGATGGTACAGATGCTATTAAAATAGACTATGTAATATGTTGTTTTGCACAATATATAAGAGAAGTATTAGGCAAAGCAATACATATTAATTCTGGTTATAGAACAACAGCATATAATAGAAAAGTTGGAGGGAAAAGTGGTAGTAGACATCTAAAAGGTTGTGCACTAGATTTGTGGATACAATCCGTAAAACAGCAAGATTTAGCAAATTATTTCTATTCTATGGGATTAGTCCGCGTTGGAGTCTATGGTTCTTTTGTTCATGCAGATACAGATAGAAGCCCACAATGGCTATCTCAAGGAAATTTTAAAAAAGTTAATATTCCATATCTTAGATTGCTAAAACAAGGCACAAAAGACTATTTAATAGCAATTATACAATATAAATTAAATTGTTTAGGATATTCTTGTGGAACAGAGGATGGAGTGTTTGGAAATGCAACTAAAAATGCAGTAATTAATTTTCAAAAAGCCAAAAATCTTAATACTGATGGAATTGTAGGTCCAAATACATGGAATAAATTATTTAATTAAAATTAGTTTAAAATTTATAAAAAAATTTGTTTAACTTTAACATGTGATGTATAAAAATGAAAAAGGGGAGCTTTAATGCTCCTCTTTATACTTATCTATAATAGGTTTAAAATATTTTTCTTCTGCTTGTAATCGTGCTTTTTTCGCATTTTCTAAATCCTTAAAAATTCCTAGCTCTATACATTTTCCTTTAAAATAAATACGAGCCCTATATTTATTAAGTTTTTTATCCAAATATACTCCGTTAACTCCAGTAGAATTATTTTTTCTTAATTTTTTGTAATTTATTAATGCTAAAGAGGTTCCATCTTTTAAAAAGTTATTTTTTCTATATTGGGATCTTGCATCATTAAATTTTTTACTTTTTAATCTATTAGAAGAACTTTCTTTATTATAACAACCACAGGATTTAGTATGCCCAGACTTTAAAAAAGAAGTAGTAACAAGTACAATGTTTCCACAATCACATTTGCATTTCCATTGTAATTGGTTACAAGAATTTCTTTCTCCTAAACAGAGTACTGTAAGCCTATTAAATTTTTTTCCAGTTAAATCTTCAAATTTTCCCATAACAATTAACCTTATTTCTTTTTAATTTCTTTCTATATCTATCCAAGATTTACTAAATTCTTCATTTTTAAATAGCTCTTGTAATCCACTTAGTTGTTGTAATCTTAAAAGCTCATCAGCATCCATTCCTATGTTTTTCATTATCCAAGCATCACTCATTCCGCTTTCCTTTAGCTCTTTAACAATATTAGTCATTAATTCAATAGAGTGTGAGCCTCTAGCGCGATTATGTCGAATTGTTGATGCCATTCTATCTGAAACAGGTTTATCAATAACAGAAACAGGGATACAACCATTTTCGCGCTCATATATGTCTTTATGTAATAACATTGTTGTATATCTGTGGTATCCATCAACAATTTCATATTTATCAATATCTTCTAAATAGTAGCAGACAATCGGCATAGTATAGCCATCCTCTTTTATTGATTGATATAATAACTTCATTTCTGGTGGGGCTACATGATTGGGATTGTAGCTATTAGCTTGTATTTTTTCAATTGGAATTTTTTGTACATTATAAACAGGACTTATAAAATCTTTTGCCATTTTTCAATACACCTCTTTCTTTTTTCTGCATACTCTTTAGTTTGGGCAAATCCCATATACTTGCAAGTATGGTCATTTTTTAGAATGCAAACACACATTCTTTTATATGTAGGTACTTCTTTAAAATTTGTAACATTCAAGTCGTCCGGATATTCAGCAAATGTTACAGGAGATTTATCTGTATGGTAATTATTTTTACATTTAACTGTAAAGTCTATAGAGTTATTTTCTTTTAGCTCTTTAATAGTTTGTTCAGATAAGACACCGCCTTTTTCTTTCCAAAACTTTATAGAAGTATCAAATTTTTTTAAATATTCATTTCTAGTTTTTTCGGGTAGGGTAGATAATAAAAAATTTAAGTACTGTTTCCAAGTCAAATTTTTAGGTTTAGTAATATTTTTCCAACCCATGGCGGTAGTTCCACCATAAAGACCTGTAAAGTTTACACCATTTACTCTACTAACCATTTTTCCCCAGTTATTCGGATCTATAACTTTATAATATTTTAAAGAATTTGTAGCACAATCATTAAATGGGCTTGCTACACGCATATCTTCTACTTTTATACCTGCTTGATAATACAAATCGTATAGTTTATTGTAAGAATAATTAAATTTAGCATTGGCAATCCAAATATCTCTAGTTTGCCAATCGTAAATTGGATAAGCAACACAATAATTACCTTTTGTTAAAATATAGTTTAAACCATTATATTGGTTTATTTTATTTCTTGAGGTTATTGCAGATTGTCTATTAAGACTTTCTTGAGTCCTAATACCAACTAAAATGCAGGTCTTCTTATTTGAAATATTAGAAATCCACTCTGAAAAATTATCCTGTACAGTGTAATCCCAATCATTATATTTAAAATTACAATTTTGTTGATTTATTACAAATGGATAGTTTGGCATAGTTCTAACCCATATATCTTTTTTTGAATATTCCCATGGTATCCAATAACTTTGAAACATAGAAGTAGAACATTGGGCTTTTATCGGTAAGCATAGCCAGTATTTGTCAATATCCATCTCTTTAAATATAGTTTCTACATAATCTGTAGTTTGTTGATACTGTGCTTCGTAATCTAGGTGGTACATACCTAGTTTTTCTTTTTTATTATTTTTACATACATAATCATAGCAGAGATTTAATAGCAGTCCACTATCTTTTCCTCCAGAAAAGGCAACTATGACCTTATCAAATTCGTTAAATATGTATTCAAGTCGCTTTTGAGTAGCTTGATATACATTATCATCAACATAAATTTTACTCATAAAAAATCCTTTCTAAAAATTTTCTGCTAGGAGTTTTTGCAGATATTTTCTTTTGTCTGCGTCCTCGCAAAGATTTATTTTATCAATTTCTTTTTCAAACCAGTATACTATATTTACTTTTTTTGTTATATTATTATCTACAAAAGTATCTATTTTTAAGTCGGATAATAATTTTATATAAAAACATTCCTTATTTTGGTCTATACGGTGAATCCTATTTTTACTTTGTTCTATTAGTCCATAATCAAATGTTTGTTCATAGTAGATTATATAATTAGCTTCTTGTAAATTAAGTCCATAGCTTCCAACTCCATAATTAAGTATTAAGATTTGTAGATTATTTCTAAAGTCTTCAATTATTTCTTTTCGGTCTTTGGGTTTAGTTTCTCCAGAAATAGAGCCGATTCTATAGGAAGTCTTTAACATATTTTCAACTTGTTTTTGTGTATCTATATGTTTACAAAATATAAGCAATTTATTGTTTTTTAAATCTATTTCTTCTAATGTTTGTTTTAATAAAGTTTGTCTTCTTTTTATTTTAGCAGAAAAATGAAGTAGACATTCTAGCATCCCACAAAACTCAATACCAGTTGGATTTTCTAATATTTTTTCAAAACATCTTAATTTGATTTCATTATATTCAATATCTTCTTGTTCAGATGTTATACAATATCTATCTTCGTAATTTTGGGGAGGGAGGGTCAAACATTCTTCTTTTTTTACTTTAAAGACATATGGTTGCATTTTTTCTGCTAAATAATTTTCGTTTTTTGTTCGCAATACGCGATTTTTGTAACGAGGATGAAAAATAACATGATTATTAGCGAACTCATACCAATTGCAATACTCAAAGATTGCGGGTGATAAAAAGTAAAATTGGCTAAATAAGTCTGAGGTATCTCTTGTAACAGGGCAACCAGATAAAATATATTTATATTTACATTTTTTAGAAAGATCAAGTAATCTTTTTGTTCTTTTGGCTGTATGATTTTTTATTAAAGTGCTCTCATCAACAACAATAGCTGTTTTATTGTCTACATAATTAAAAACTTCTAAATATAATTTTGATGAGAGAGAAAGACTTTCAATTCCACAAAATTTTGTTATATTTAACATTTCCGGACAATGCCTTTCAAACTGCTCTTTAACATTGTCTATTATAGAGAATGGGGAGCAGTATAGTATTTTACTTATTTTTGCTTGCTCGAATTTACTATTTAGTAATTCAATTACGGTTCTTGTTTTGCCTGTTCCCATATCCATAAAAAGTGCACCAACTTTGTTTTTCTTAATTTTATTAAAAGCAAGTTGTTGATGTGGTAGTAAATTTGTTAGTCGTCGCATAATTCAGCTTTCAACTCCTTCATAGTTTTTAAATTTTCTTCGCCTACAGTATCGACTAAAAATTTCCAGGCTTTCTTTGTTATAGGAATGTCATTTTTATCGCAGAAATTTATAATCTGCAAGTGATTATATGGATCTAAGACTATACCGTTTATTATTCCATTTTCCTAAAATTTCTTTATGTGAATACTTATCATATAGGAAAGAAGTAGAAAAACGACCTTGTTTATAACTTACTAGTTTTAAATCATCATTATTTAAAATTAACCAATACCACTTTCTAGGCTTAAAATCATTATTTTCGATTTTATTAAAAATTTCTTTATTAGATACTTCAATATTTATACGGTTATCAAGTAAAGAAACACCAAGCTCTACAATTCTATCTTCAAGGTTACCATAAATTTCAGAATCTATATTCAATTGCCAGAATGGCTTATGCCAAGAATAACCAAGGGCTTTAACAGTTTTTATGAAAGTTCTATTGTATTCATATAAGACAGATATTGTAGATGATTCTACATCTATTCTGGCTATAGATGCAGAATCTCGTACTATTTTTTCATAAGTCTTTTTCATCTTAGAACTCCTTATATTTTTCATTAAGCTCATTAAATTTTTTCTTAAATTTATTTAATTCATCTACATATTCAGTTAAATCTTCTTTATCTACTCTACAAGGGTAAGGTCCTTCTGGATATGTTATTTCATAATCAGTAAATTCATACATTTTAACCAACAACAATAATGATTTGTAACTTGATACTTTGTGATATAAGACTGACTCGTTTTCCCACCCATTAATAAAACCATCATCAAAAACTTCGTCTTGATATTCATCAAAAGTTTTTCCATTATTTTCTTTCATAAATTGTTTTTCTAGGCTATCCACAATAGTTTCAAGTTCTTTTATTAAATCTTTGTGCTCATTTCTAAGTTTAGCCAACATAATTTCTCTTTTTTCTATTATTCCTTCCATTTTAAAATCCTCCTTGTTTATAATTATTTTTTTTCCATCAAATTTTAATGTTGCTGTTCTATCTGCATCGTCAAATCCCATTTCTTTAACCCATGGAACTGGTAATGTTATTCTAGTTGTAGTATATCCATTTCCATTTTTAGCAAACAATATTTTTGTAGTTCTTATTTCAACATCTTCTTTTTTCATATTTACATATTTTCCTTTCGTTTTGTTAAATATATATTAACATAGTCGTGTCGACTTGTCAACGATTTTTTCAAAAAAAATAAAAAAATTTTCAAAAATCTTCCAAAGCTCCTAAAAATAAGGTATAAAACTATATTGATAAAAAATAAAAATGGCTTAAAATCAATTGTAATGCGAGTTTGTTTTTTTTATAAAGATATTGCACTTTTTATTAAACAATGATATAAATTGTATAAAGCGGTGTTAAGATAAACAAAAACTTTACAAATTATGTAAAATACTGTATAATATATTGATAGAGTTATTAAAATTTCATGTAATATATAGTATATTTGGAGAATAAATATGAATAATAATAAAATAGAAGGATATCATGCAACCACTAAAAAATATGCTATAGAAATAAGTGAAACACAAAAGTTTAAAATTGATAACGAAAAGGCAAATCAAAAATTTCTTGGTAGAGGCATATATTTTTATCTAGATAGAGCAAATGCTGTGGACTGGACGATAAAGATGTATAAAGATAAAAAAAACAAACAATTACCAAATAACCCTAGCGAAATAATTGACAATTATAGAATTATAACTGCAGATATAATAAATAATGAAAATCGAATATTAAATTTGGATACTCGAGAAAATATAAACAAGCTAAATGTTATGGCAGATTTAATTAAACAAAAATTAGAGAAATATTCTATGCAAAGTAATGATAAAATTTTAGGAGTTATATTAAATTATTTAGAAAAAAACAATTTTCTTGAGGACATAGATGCAGTAAAAAGAACTTTTCCATATCCAATAAAGTCGACAAAAAAAATAAAAGGAATAAATTGCATCAACAAAACAATGATTTGCGTAAAAAATAATTGTATAATTGATAATATAAAGATATCTAAAAAGATAACTCAAAAGGAATACAATTATAGTATGATTATATATTAATTAACAGGAAAGGAGAAATATAATATGAATATATTTGAACTAAGCGAAGAAAAAATAAAAGAAGTACTACAAAACGAATTAAATAAAGTTACTCCTGAAGAATTGTTAGAAGAGTTAATTAATTGCGGATTAAAAGAAGAAATAAGTATAACGGACGAAGCTAAATATAATGTAATGGCAACTATGTGCAATAACCAATGTAATTTATGGGTACATAAAGAAACTTCTGGTTGGACAAACTGGATAAAGAGATTTGGCAAGAAAGATGACTTAAAGGAGGCGGTATAGATGGCAGAGTATGAAAGTGTTTTAAAATTCAAGAATTATCTTGTGGATGAGATAAAATTTAAAAGGAATAATAAATTTGATCAGAATACTAATGATACAATAAGAGTAAATTTTAACATTAAAAGAAACAAAATAATTGATGAGAATAATATGGTTATAAGATTATTTGTGCATATTTTTGAAGATGCTGAGAATAATAATTATCCATTTGAAATGGAAGTATCTGTTACAGGATTTTTTGAGATATCAGATAATACAGGAAAATTTAATTTTGAACCTAATGCAATAGCTATTCTGTATCCATATGTGCGTGCTATAGTTTCAAATTATACTATTAATGCCAATATAGGTGCAGTGGTATTGCCTGCAATTAATGTAAATGAGATGTTAAAACAAGAAGAAGATAAAAAAGACTAGCAAAACTAGTCTTTTTTTAGTTATCGACAAATTTCGACACAAATACTTAACATAATATGCTATAATTAATAGAGGTGATTAAATGAGTATAGACTTGCTAATAATCCGCAACCGTGCAAGACTAGAAAAATTAATTACAGAAGATAAAGAATATAGCATAATATTGAGGCAAAGCCAAAAGTTGGACAAATTAATAAATGCCAAGATGAAAGAGATTAACGCAAGTTAGTCTCTTTTACTGTTATATACATATTGTTACTAAAATGTATTGCAAGGTCAATCGTCCACCAAAGTGAACAAAAGTTGTTGTATACTCCCTGATGGGGGTGAGAAGATGCACATAGATATGAAAATTAAAGAAGCAATAGAAGAAGCTGGAATAAGTTTAAGAGAATTAGAAAAAAGAACAGGAATAGAAAGACACTATTTAAAAACAATACAGGAATTGCCAGCAGACGAAATTTTACTACATGAAGCAATACTTATAGCTTTGGCATTGGGAAAAACGGTAGAAGATTTGTTCGTGGCTGAAACCCTTACTATTATTTAGATACAAAGATTTTTTAGTTAAAAATGCTATTCCCATTTTTTGTAAACTAGGTGTATTTTATATATAAATTAGATTGTTTTATATATATAATACACTTTTTTACATATATAAATGTAAAATACATTTAAGGGAGGAATTACATATGGAAAAATTTATAAGAGAAAGAGTTAAAGATAATAAAAAATTATTTAGTAAAGAAGAATTTGAGATAATAGAAAGCAATATGAATGTAATAAGGAAAATATATATATTATCTATATTAGATGTATATAAAACAATGAAAGATGTCTAATTCTGACATCTTTTTATCGTTACGTTATAAATTAAATATATTACAGGGGATAGCTGTGGTGGAGGTGAGGAGAATCGAACTCCTGTCCAATAGCTCTTCCATATAAACTTC